>OHMA01000019.1_pt1 | contig 100902 bp, 88 predicted proteins | sample 1569171 | NCBI WGS metagenome assembly OHMA01 (sample SAMEA3879580, study PRJEB24766) | human gut metagenome | biome: human-associated habitat; feature: feces | place: USA | collected 1985/1987
CAATTAACAGGGATGTTTCCAGCTTGTTTTTAAGAACAGAGAACTGGACACCCTATCTAACAAACTGCCTCCCCTACAATCTGTTTCTAAGATTTTGAGGAGTGCCGATGTTACTTGATTCTCTGTCTGAAAATAAGTTCCAAAGACTGATTGTTCTGTGATATTCTTACTCATTTACTTTTTAGTTTATGATTTTTTAAATGTTTGTCGTCATTTCTAACGGCATTGCAAATATAGTCATTTTTGTGGAGAATTTCAAGCGGAAACGAAAGTTTTAGTATTCTTTAAACTTTGACGATTGGTTCAATTTGGTTCATTTTGGTTTAAGTTCATTCTTCCCGAGCTTACACCTTATTATATAAGGGAAACGGTTGTTGCAAATGAACTCTTTTTTCTCTCATAAAATAAGGAATCCTACCCCCTTTAATGTTCGTTTTTAAAACTGATACTGCCCACATGTGATAGGGGAGGAAGATACCTTAGCTATTCAATGTTTATCATTTTTGCCAATTGCAGAAAGTATTCGTTGGACCAGATAGTCATATCTTTTGGATTCTTTATAAACGGCATCACATCTGCTTTTACCTGTTTGATATGTTGTAAGAGTTTTAATATTGTGCGTATGGATGTTGCCTTTTTTCCTATATTTGCATAATCTTCGAATATCTTGTGATTGAGCTGGTAGAATCTGTCCATATCAAATCTTAGATTTTCTTCCAGAAACTCTAATGCTTCCTTCTTGTATCTCAGTTTGATACCTGGCAGGTTGGCTATCAAATCATATCAAAGCGGTCTTTGCCATGGCTGTGCGGGATGGGACCGCCTGGGGATAGCTTGCTATGGGGACGCCTTACTATAGCTTGCTGATTGGAACCGCTGAGTATCTCTGAATCACAATGCAAAGATACGAAATCGGTGAGGAGGCAACTCACAGTTGCTCATACTTGCTCACAGTTGCTCATACTTTTTCACAGATTCTCTTTGCTCTGGTGTTTGTAAGCCCTTTTACATGCCTTGCTTGGTATCACTTCTAAATGCCTGGCTTGTTTGATTTTTAAGGGCTTTATGATTGGATTGCGGTTCGTAAGCCAGGGGATTACGGGGCGTAAGTGCCTGACTTTTGCACCGTAAGTCTTTGACTTTTGATTCGGAAGTAACCTGCTTCTGGATGACAGGGTGACACTTATGACAGTGATTTCTGAAGATTTACTCTCGCGCGGGCAGGCAGGAAAAATCAAGCCGAAAGTTCCTGCCTGCCCGCGTGCGAGGCGAAAAGTTGAAAAACTAGTGTCATCGTGTCACCGTGTCACCGTGAACAGAGCAGAAGATGTTTGGTATCGCTCTTTGGCTTCAGACACAAATCCCCCTGTCTCCGCCTCCGTTAGCTTTCGGAAGTAGAGATCCACAAATTACTGTTTTTGTCGTGGCGCCTCCAAAGTGGTAATCTTTTGCAAAGATAGAAAAAATAAATATCATTACGAGTTCCCACTATGGGAACTCGTAATGATATTTATTGATTTTTAGAATCTTTTAAATGATAAATGCTGGAATTTATACTCGATTCTCGCAAGTTGCAGAAGGAATTGGGGTGGTATCGCATTTGCAAATATATATGAAGTTCCGAAAAATAAAAATCCCCAACCTGCTATGGGAAAGCGGGTTGGGGAAATTATGATAGATTTTGCTTTCATCAGAAAATATCCGATTGTGAATTACAATGGATACTCCTCGAAAGCGTAGAGTACAGTGCTTAAATAACGCTCGCCGGTATCTGGCAAGAGGGCTACAATCTTCTTGCCCTTGTTCTCTGGACGCTTCGCAATCTCGGTGGCTGCAAAGGCGGCGGCACCTGATGAGATTCCTACCAAGAGGCCCTCGGTCTGAGCCAGGTCACGACCTGCCTTGATAGCATCATCGTTCTGAATATCCAATACCTCATCGATATATTCTGAAGAGTAGGTCTCTGGAACGAAGCCGGCACCGATGCCCTGAATCTTGTGAGGACCGCTCTGTCCGCCGTTCAATACAGGCGATGTGGCAGGCTCTACGGCAATCACCTTCACGTTTGGATTCTGCTCTTTCAGGTACTTGGCGATACCCGAAATGGTTCCGCCTGTTCCTACACCGGCTACGAAGATATCAATCTCGCCATCGGTATCTGCCCAGATTTCTGGTCCAGTTGTGGCATAGTGCTTGGTAGGATTGGCTGGGTTGGTAAACTGTCCCAGAATCACGGAACCCGGAATGGAATCGCGGAGTTCTTCGGCAGCTTTGATGGCGCCAGGCATTCCGTCCTTGCCGCTGGTCAATCTCACTTCAGCGCCGTAAGCCTTCACCAGGTTTCTGCGCTCCACACTCATGGTTTCTGGCATGGTGAGGATGAGGTGGTAGCCCTTTACGGCTGATACCAGAGCCAGACCTACACCCGTGTTACCGCTGGTTGGTTCAATGATGGTGGCACCTGGTTTCAGAATGCCCTTCTGCTCAGCGTCTTCGATCATCGCGAGGGCGATACGATCCTTTACGCTTCCGCCAGGATTGAAGAATTCTACCTTAGCAATCACAGGAGTCTCCAAACCCTTGGATGCTGAATACTTACCCAATTCTACCAATGGGGTCTTACCGATTAAATCAGTAATCTGCTTATATATCTTTGCCATAACTGTACTCTAATTTAAATCATTAATAATTTTACTTTACGTAAGTAAATGCTTCATCGAGTGCCTCAATCAGGTCGTCGATGTTCTCGATACCGATGCTCAGGCGAACGGTAGAAGGATAGATGTGCTGCTCCTCCAATTCCTCTGGGCTCAACTGAGAGTGGGTGGTTGTTGCTGGGTGGATAACCAGTGACTTTACGTCGGCTACGTTAGCCAGCAAAGAGAAGATGCGCAGGTGGTCGATGAACTCCCATGCCTCTTTCTCGCCGCCCTTGATATCGAAGGTGAAGATAGAACCACCGCCGTTAGGGAAGAGCTTCTTGTAAAGTTCATGGTCTGGATGAGAAGGAACGGCTGGGTGATTAACCTTAGCCACCTTAGGGTTCTTTTCCAGATACTCTACCACCTTCAATGCATTCTGAACGTGACGCTCTACACGGAGGCTCAATGTCTCCAAGCCCTGAAGAAGAATCCAGGCATTGAATGGAGAGATGGTTGCACCGGTATCACGAAGGATGACCGCACGGATTCGGGTTACGAAGGCTGCTGCTCCGGCTACATCTGCGAATACGGCACCATGATAAGATGGGTCTGGCTTAGCGAGAGTAGGGAACTTGTCGGCATTTGCCTTCCAGTCGAACTTACCGCCATCTACGATGACACCACCGAGAGATGAACCGTGACCGCCGATGAACTTGGTAGCTGAGTGAACCACGATGTCTGCTCCGTGCTCGATAGGGCGGATGAGGTATGGGGTGCCGAAGGTGTTGTCGATAATCAATGGGATGTTGTGGCGATGAGCAATCTCAGCCAGCTTATCGATATCGGTTACATCTGAGTTCGGATTTCCGAAGGTCTCTGCATAGAGAGCCTTGGTATTGTCCTGGATGGCAGCCTCTACCTGCTCGAAGTTGCGAGGATCCACGATGGTGTAGCTTACACCCTGTGTGGATAATGTATGTGTGATGAGGTTATAAGTACCACCGTAGATGTTGTCGGCAGCTACGATGTGGTCGCCATTCTGAAGAATGTTCTGCAGAGCGTAGGTAACGGCGGCAGCACCAGAAGCGACAGCCAAACCTGCTACACCACCTTCGAGGGCAGCTACACGGTCTTCGAATACACCCTGAGTAGAGTTGGTCAAGCGACCATAGATGTTACCTGCGTCACGGAGTCCGAATCTATCGGCTGCGTGCTGAGAGTTGCGGAACACGTAACTTGTGGTCTGGTAGATAGGCACCGCACGAGCGTCGGTAGCTGGATCTGGATTTTCCTGACCTACATGCAACTGAAGTGTCTCAAAGCGAAGTTTCTTTTCTGTACTCATAATCTATGTCCTTTCTTTAATTTTACGTTAATATTCAATCTTATTCATTTATATAAATCTGTCGCCCAGTTATCCAGTCATGATTGGCATCAGACTGTTTGTTCTGATTGACGCTGCAAAGGTACGGCGATTTTTTGGATTCTGAAATAGCATATGAGTAGTATTCCTGCTACCACGTTTGTGGTATTCGGGCATTTTTTTCGATTTTTTGAGAGAAATTACAGTCTGAATCCTAAGCCGATGGTCATCGGGTAGCACTCGGGAGCCTTGGTCTTGTTGAGCAGCGGGGTTACTCCGGCACGGGCGTAGAGCATCACTCCTGAGTAGCCGGCACGGGCCTCGAAGTTCAAGCCGATAGGGTTGAGGTTGATATCGCCCGTTTCGGTATGCTTGTGCTTTCCGATGAAGTAGCGGGAATGCTCGTGCCAGCGGTATTCTACCGATGGACCTAACGCTAGGAATGCATCATGGCATCCTATGCGCTTCTGCCACTCCAGCATGATAGGCAGGCGGAGCACATTGTATCTGATATAGCTTTTCTTCAGCGTTTCGCCTTCTATCGGAGTCATTGCTGATACCCCGTTTTCGGTGCTTAATACATAATTGTCCTTGAAATGGTGGTGTACCTGTCCGATGGAAAGAGAGGAGGTGAGCGCCATTTCGTTGGAAAGGCGGAAGCAGAGACTGGTGAGGGTGATGCCCCATTCCCACGACTTGGAGTCGCGACTGTGCATCTCGTTGTTGCCTCCCATGCTTCCCCTGCTGCCTGGCAACTGGCTGCAGCCGAAGAAGAAGGTTGGATAATGACTCTCCAGACTGCGCTTGCGCTTGCTCAGGGTCTGAGGGATGAAAGGCGAGGTGACAAATACCTTTTCTACTTCCTGACCATCTACGAATTGGGTTTCGGAAATCTTGGTCATCTCGTTGCCGTTCATCTTATATATCTTCACAGAAGTCTGTTCACCATCCTGCTTGATGACGATGTTCTGGTCGTTCACTCTGATTGTGGTGTCGTTAGCCTCTACAGAGACTGGTGCACTGTTGCTGTTGGTTTCAGCAAGGGCGACGGCTGGCATCATGGCAGCCATCATCATTACGTTTTTGATATTCATAATACTATATTTTATGTTGTTTCTTATTCTTATTGAGAAGATTCCTGTAGGAAGATGTTGCTTCTATCTTCTGGAATAGCAGAGTTTCATGATATCTTCGGGCGATAGGTCGCCTTCGATATAAATCACGGTTCCCTTGCTTTTACTCGGGTTACTGAAGAGGATGAAGCGGTTGTTGCCATTGCTCAAGGGTGTCATCATGTAATAGCCGCTCACCATCTTGCCATTTTCCACCACCTCTCTGATCTTTTTCGCAGCCTTGCGGTCGGACTTCAGATAGTGGGCTATTTCCGTGGCATGGTTCTTATATACCAGGCTCTTGTATATCTTGAGCCTGTAACCTTTGAGTTGCGCATTCTGCATCGTAACCATCTTGCATCCCTTGGCGTGTCCGAAGCGTTGGAATATACTTTTTACGTATAGTCCCTCCTGGGCATTAGCCGAAATCGAGGCTACCACGATAAGAAGCAGTCCGATGAAGAAGCGTTTTATCAAGTTGCATCGTTTCATATTCTATACCTTATTATATATATTATACTTTATAGTTTGAATGATTGTTTCATCTAAAAGATGAATTTATTGTTTCATCATATCCAGGGCACTGAATGGATCTTCGGAATCTGCCGAAACATCTTCCAGGGCATCCAGGGCTTCGTTATGAACGAACTCCTGGTCGGTATAAACCTTTCCATCGATAACCGCATAACATTCAGGCTGAGGCTGGGCTATCTTCTGGATGCCCACAATCAGGAATGCGATGATAGCGGCGGCTGCCACAGAAGTGCCGAAATATTTGAGCCATCTGCTACGAGAAGCTTCCTTCTTTGGGAGTTCTTCCTTCTCGATATCTTTTTTTTTCGAAATCCTCCTCCTTCTCTTCTTCTTTTAGAATTTGAGAAAGATTCATCTGTTCGAATCCTATATAGCTGAAGAGGGCGCGGTAGGATTCCCATTCTTCAGGAATATCATTGCCATGCTCTTCGAAATATTTTCTGAGCGTTGCCTCTTCCTCATTGGATGTGGCACCATCCATATACTTGTCGAGCAAGTCCTGTATCGTCTTGAATTCATCGATATCCTTGAATTCATCGATTCTTTTTATTTTATCGTTCATATTCTTTCCTCCTTCTTTATTTTGTTCTGTTTTGTTTCACGATATTCATATAGGTCTCTCTGATTTTGAGTCGGGCTCTGGAGAGATTCTTTCGGAGATTATCGGCAGTGCATCCCGTTATCTGCATGATTTCATCGGCAGTATAGCCTTCTATCTCCTTCATGCGGAATATCTGCTGCTGCAAGGGCGGAAGCTGTGCCACTATCTGTCTGATGAGGTTTACCTCGTCCCGTTGCTCTGCCCGCCGGTCTTCTATGGGTACTTCCATTACCTTGTCGGTGGTGAAGTTCCGCTCCTCATGTCGGCACTGGTCATAAAACTTGTTGCGCATGATAGTGATGGCTAGAGCCTTGAGGTTATCTTCTGCCTTGATGTCATGGCGCATGTCCCACAGCCTGAGCATGACTTCCTGCACGAGGTCTTCGGCATTGTCGTCACTCTCAGTCAACCTTAGCGCATACTCTTTCAGGTCGCTGCGCATCGGTAGGATAATATGGTTGAATTCTTCTGTTCTCATAACCTTTACACTCTATAGACGTATGAAATTGAAAAATCGGACATCTAAGAAGAGATTTTTTCAAATAATGCTTTCTTTTTTCAAAGAAAAATGTTATTTTTGCAGTCATAAACATAAAATTTAGCAATCGAAAACATTAAAAAACTGAATGGCTTATGGCATCAATTGTTTCTATTATTCCCATCGTGTTGCTGTTCATCCTGATGCTCGGCTTCAAGATGGCAGGTCATAAAAGCGCCTTGCTGACGCTCGTAATTACCGTGTTGCTTGCTCTCTTCGCAGCTTCGCCGCTAGGCATGATAGCCCCGGAACATGCGGAGGATAGCGTGATCGCCCTGACGGGATGGGCGGTGGTGGAAGGCATCCTGAAGGCGGTATTCCCGATTCTCATCATCATCCTGATGGCTATCTACAGCTATAATATCCTCGTGGAAAGCAAGCAGATAGAGGTGATCAAGAGGCAGTTTACATCGATTACCGATGATAAGGGACTGCTCGTGCTGCTCCTCGTATGGGGATTCGGCGGACTGCTCGAAGGTATGGCGGGCTTCGGAACGGCGGTGGCGATACCTGCTGCCATCCTCATCGGACTCGGATTCAAACCGATGTTCTCGGCTCTGGTATCCCTGATTGGTAATACCGTGGCTACGGGATTTGGTGCTGTGGGTGTACCGGTTACTACGCTCTGCAATGAGGTGGCTGAAAGCGGATCGGCTTCGGCGGCACAGATTTGCGAGACTTCGGCCTTCGCCATTATCCAGCTGGCACCTCTCTTTATCATCCTGCCTTTTATTATCCTGACGCTTACCGATAAGCATAATCTTATCAAGAATCTCATCATCGCCCTTTGGGTGGGAGTGATTTCCGTGGTAGTGCAGTTTGTCTGCGGCTATTATCTCGGTTCGGAGACTCCAGCCATCATCGGTTCGCTGGCAGCCATTATCGCCATCATCGCATACGCCAAGGTATTTGCCAGAAAGAGCAAGGTGCAGGATAAGGAAACCTTTACGCTTGCCGAAAGCCTGAAGGCATGGAGCGTTTACCTTTTTATATTGATATTTATCCTGGTTTCCGGAGCACTCTGTCCTCCGGTCAATGCTTTCCTCAAAAGTCATCTGGTGAGTGCGGTTCATCTGCCTGTGCTCGACAGCACCTTTAAGTTTGGCTGGATTTCCAATGCAGGACTGATGCTCTTCCTAGGTGCTACGATTGGTGGATTGATTCAGGGATTGAGCCTTAAGAGATTGATGGTGATTCTTGCCCGTACCACGGTGAATCTGCGAAAGACGGTGGTGACCATCTGTTCGCTGATAGCCCTGGCAAGTGTGATGAACTATTCGGGAATGATTACTTCCATCGCCTCAGGTCTGGTGGCTGTGACGGGTGATTTCTATCCTTTGGTAGCACCGATGATTGGTGCCATTGGAACCTTCGTTACGGGGTCTGATACCTCTTCGAATATCCTCTTTGCCAAGCTTCAGGCTCATGTTGCCAATCAGTTGGGTATGACGGGGCAGAGCACATTCTTTGGTATGGAGGGTGGTCAGGAAAACTGGCTGGTTGCTGCCAACACCACGGGAGCCACGGGTGGCAAGATGATCAGTCCGCAGAGCATCGCCATTGCTACTGCAGCCTGCGATATGGAGGGAAAGGATGGAGAGATTCTCCGCTCGGCCATCCCATACGCCCTACTTTATATCGTATTGGGCGGACTGATGGTTTACTTCGGTTGCTGATCTTCTTTTCTTATATAAAAAACTGTCCTCATCTGTTATCTCAGATGGGGACAGTTTCAGTTTTATAAATCGACATTATATCTTTTAAGCATGTCTTTTCTCGTAAGCCAGACTGTGGTCGTGCTTGTCGATATCATTTTTTGATTTGCTCTTTACCACGAGCCATACACCGGAGAAGATGAGGATGGCCGCAATCGCCTGCATACCCTTGAATACGGCGAGACCCACGATAACACTCACGGTAACCGATACCAGCGGCTGCACATAATTATATACACTCACCACGGTAGGGCGCAACGTCTTCTGACCAATCATCATGCAGATGTAACCCAGGAAAGTGCCGAAGAAGATGACGTAGCCCGTTTCCCACCAGGTGCTCATCGGAACCTGGGCGAAAGGAATGTCCGATACGTGTCCTATCGTGAAAGGCCAGATGAAGAGGGTTGCCCAGGTAAACATCCACTTGTTCACCGTGAAGAGCGAATACTTCTGAACCAGCGGCTTGAAGAGTGCCAGATAGAGAGCGAACGAAAGCTGTGCCGAGATGCAGAGCAGGTCGCCCCAGATATTTCCTACCTTAGCATTGCCAGCCGTAGCACTCGTCAGGATGATGATACAGGCTCCGCTGCATCCCATCAGCACACCGATAGCCTTCTTCCAGGTGATAGGTTCCTTCAGAATCAGGAACGAGAGAATCATGGCGAAGATAGGCATCGAAGTAGTCATGATGCTGGAGTTGCTTGGCGAGGTGAGACTCAGACCGATGGTATAGCAGCATTGGTTGCATACCAGTCCGAATATGCCGGCACCTGCCATCTTGATGATGTCCTTGGTAGGGATATGTTCTCTTTTGGTGAAGAATGATGCTATCCAGAAGAGGAGGGCACCACCCAATACACGGAAGCTCACCAGGTCGATGCCGTCGATGCCGTGAAGCATGGCATCCTTGCCTACGGGAGCCATCAGTCCCCAGAATGCGCCGGAACAGAAGAGGCACAGGTGGGCGATAAGAGGTCGTTTGTTATCCATTTTTTCCTTATTTCTATTTAAATCTTCCTATTTTTGAATAAAATCGAGTGCAAAGGTACAAAAATTCGAGGAATTTTGCTATATTTGCGGTATATTTTTTGAAACTTAAAGGAGTTAAGAAGTTAAGACAATAGTCTTTTTCCGTTCTTGACTATTAAAGATAGGAGATTATTCTTATGCAGAAATATGCTGATTATATCAAACAGATAGAGATTGAATCTCTCTGGAGCGGTACCAAACATATTCTTTGGAACCTCGACCGCCGTGTCAATATCCTGAGTGGTGTAAACGGCGTGGGCAAGAGTACTATATTAAATAAGGTGGTAAAGGGTCTGGCGGCTGGCGGTGAATTCCCTAGTCACATGATCAAAGGTGTGCATCTGAAGGTGGAGCCGGAGGAGGCAAAGTGGATTAGATATGATGTAATCCGCTCGGTAGATAGACCATTGATGAATGCCGAGATGATCAACAAGATAGACCTTACCCTGGTTACCGAACTCGACTGGCAGCTCTTCCAGCTGCAGCGCAAGTATCTGGATTACCAGGTGAACATCGGCAACCGCATCATCGCCGTCTTGCAGAGTGGCGAACCGGATGCAGCCTTCAAGGCTCAGAAACTGAGTGAACCGAAGAAGATGTTCCAGGATATGGTAGATAATCTTTTCAAGGATACCGGCAAGACCATCATCCGTACTGCCAACGAAATCCGCTTCAACCAGATAGGCGAGCAGCTCTCGCCTTATCAGCTCTCGGCTGGTGAGAAGCAGATTCTTGCCATCCTCCTCACCGTGCTGGTGGAGGACAACCAGTCATACGTCCTCTTTATGGATGAGCCGGAAATCAGTCTTCACTTCGAATGGCAGAAGCTGCTCATCGGTCTGGTGCTGCAGCTTAATCCGAATATCCAGATCATCATGACCACCCACAGTCCTGCTGTGGTCATGGATGGATGGACCGATAGGGTGACGGATGTGAATGATATTACGATTTCGTAATGTTGAATGTTAAGTGTTGAATGTTGATTTTTTCAGCTTATGGCTAAACGTTTAACCGATAATATCAATTCCCAGTTCTTCGAGGCAGCCAACAGGATGACCTCGAAGAAGGTTCGGCGCAAGATTGTGGCTTACGTCGAGAGCTACGATGATGTCTTCTTCTGGCGTTCTGTACTGGGAAAGTTTGAGAATGAAAAACGCTATTTTGATATCATGCTGCCTACCCGTAACCAGCATTTAGACCGAGGCAAGAAGGCTGCTATCTCCAGTATGCTGAAGGGAGTAGGTAGGGATATGATAGCCTGTGTAGATGCCGATTACGATTATCTGCGTCAGGGCTCAACCGAGTCTTCCCAGCAGATGTTGGAGAATCCTTACATCTTCCATACCTATGCCTATGCCATTGAAAACTTCCAATGTTATGCCAGAGGATTGCACGAAACCTGTGTGATGGTGACGCTCAACGACCGTCGCATCTTCGATTTCGAGCGTTTTCTTGAGTCCTATTCCCGTACCATCTGGCCCCTCTTCTTATGGCACATGCTGTTCTATGTGCGTCATCGCAAGATGTCGATGCATTTTGATATGGCAGAGTTTGATAAGGTCATCATGTTGCCTTCTGTCCGAATCCAGGATCCTAAATGGGCGATAGATTATTTGGGAAAGAAGGTGCGGGCAAAGCTGTTCCAGCTGGAGCGCCGCTTTAAGAAGTTTAAGGATGAGTTGGATGAAATGGCTCTTTACCTCAACAGTCTGGGTGTAAACGAGAGCAATACCTATTTATATATACAGGGTCATCATCTCTTCGACCTGGTAGTTAGTCCTATCGTCCAGAGCGTTTGCGATGCTTTGCGCAACGATAGGGAGAATGAAATCCGCGACCGTGCCCTCCATTCCGAGCAGGCTCGCACCGAAATGGCATGTTATGAGAATAGTCTGGGCAAGGTGAAGATGATGATGAAGAAGAACACCTTCTACCAGTTCTCTCCCGAATTCCAGAAGATACAGGCGGATGTGGAAAAGTATTTGGAAAATTGATATAAGGAAGATAGCTACAGTCGGTAGATGATAACTGGATAATAAAAAAACGTCCAACAGGTGTTGTGCGATTGCACATCAGCTGTTGGACGTTTGCACATCAGCTGTTGTGTAAGCGCACATTAGCTGTTGTGCGGCTGAAGAAGGCTATATAGTCAACGACATATGTTAGTTCTTCGACCGACTTCTTATACTTGCTTCGAAGACTTCTAGCCTTTATTCGAAGAGGCTAAATATGGCTTGGATGATCCAGCCTATAATCATAAAGACAATTTGGAGGAGACTAATAATGATAAAGCCTCCAAGAATGATTATAATGAAACCTATTAAAAACCAAAACATGTCTTGTCTTATTTGTATGGTTAACGATATTTGTTCGCCTTATACATTCGCTGTATCTCACATTGCTTTTTGATGTAGTCGGAAAATAATTCCATCTCGGCAGAGACTTCCTGGATTTTCTTCATGATGTTGTGCTCGAAGTTGTCTTGGAAGTTGTCGTAGTTGTCATCATTCCATACACTGTTTACAGTTTGAAGCTGCTGTCCCAGTCGGGAGAAAATCTCTAATGTTTGTGCGCTCACGTTGGCGATGTTCTTACCGAATTGGTCAACCATGTCAATGTTGAGCATAGAACTGTCATTTGCCATAATTTCTTGTATTTTAATTGATTAATATTGCATTGAATAGATACTGTGCGTCAGGTAAGAGGAATGGTGTGAAGAGCATCGGTTGTTCGCCATCTGGATAATAGTAGGCACGTAAGTGCTCATTGGCATCGCTCAACGACTGTACGTCGATGTCTTCCCCGAAGCGGAGTGGTGCAAGATGCTTGTTTTCACTCTTTAGGATAACTCTATGTTTGAATAATCCTATTGCCTCTTTTCCGAACTCATCGAAGAGAATGTTGCCTGGCTTGTCTACTTGCATCAACACGTGAACATGATGCTTCGGTCCTTCGTCTAAGATGTACTTCAGTGCCTCTTGGTATTTCTTGACCTTGCTTCCATCAGTTATGTTGTTTGCTCCCAAATCAGGTAATGGGTCAAAAGAAAGCATTTCCAAGCCGCCTACAGCCGGTTTAATCTCCGTGGCTTTCTTTTCTTCCACCAGCAAGCTGTTTCTCTTCATTTCACTGAAACGATCTTGTCCAAGAATGGTGAGAATCAAATTGGGTGCCGTGTCGTGGTAGATGTCGTCTGCTATCATTTTCAGATACTTGCCTCCTTCCGACTGCTGGATTATCTTGCAATATGCTCGCTTTTCGAGTTCTGCCAGCAATGGCTTGCATTGTGACATGGGATTGTTGGTGCAATCTAATACGATGAAATTGCAAGGTGTGTTGGACTGCTCATAATATGCCATGAGGGATACGAGCGCATTGATGGCTGTAGCGGTGGCTTGCTCCTGGCGATTTGCACCCCAAACAATGATGTTCTCGCTGAAGTCTTGTGTCAGTGTGATAGCTGTGCTTTGCTGGTTGAGACCGATGCTGCGACCTATGGTTGCAACTGGTGCGCCATAACTCTGTGTCTTGGCAGACTGCAAATCTTCTGTTTGCAGGTGATAGATAGAAGAACCACTGAAATAAGCCTCTCCATTGCTTTGCTTGGTAGTTGATTTCTCGCGAGCTTTCTCTATGGCATCGGCGAGTTCTTCGTCTGTGGCATAGAAGGTTTGTACCTTGCTCTGCAACTCACGCTTGTGGTAATAGCAGGCTTGACCTGTTGGTTGCTTGTTGGTTAGCTTATCACTGTCTGGGACAAGTTTGTTTGAGTCGGATGCTGCACTCATCAGCAAGAAACATTCTGTGAGGTTCTTCAATATTTGTCCAGATATATCTGTCTCGTCGAGTTGTTGGGTCGCAAGAAGCATGTGGATACCTTGGCTACGTCCTTGTGTGGCGATGACATTGAGAATCTCGGAGATTTCTCTTTGGATAGCCATTCCATAGGAATTGGATGTTGGCTTGGCAAACATCACTTGGCATTCGTCTGCCACAAATAGAATCTGTGGAAGTCTGGATGTCGGATTTTTCTTGTTGTAACCATCGATGTTGTTGACTGCATTGTCTCGCCATAGTTTTACACGTCTTTTGTTCTCTTCCTGCAACTCTCGTAGAACTTCTAAAGTCATCTGAGGGTCAGAATTGTCAACCAGTAACGCCTTTACATGGTTTACACCACGATAGCGGTTGAATTCTACTCCCTTGAAGTCCATCAAGTAGAGCATCAAGTCTTCTGGTGCATATTTCAGAATGGCGGCACTGATGATGTTGTTCAGTAAGACAGACTTACCAGAACCTGACTGTCCAAGAATGAATCCATGGATATAGTCACCAGAGTTGAATCGCAAGGTAACAGGATGTTTGTCTTCTGTGTCGAGTCCTACGGTTATGCTGATTTCTGATGTTACATCCGTATATTCGCTATGAGATATAGAGGCATAGTCTGCCTTTAGCACCTGTCGTGTACCCTTTTCGTTGATACGTTTGTTGAAATCAACACGAAATGCATCTGCCAGTGCAGGATGCTCGGCGATAGGAGTGTGGCTTACCATCAGGTTGTTTCGAATTCCACGGAGAGTCTGTAAACTGATATTTGTTACAGTTTCACTGGTGAGAATGTCTACTGCATCCTCTTTTAATTTCGGAGCATCAGAGTTGTGCATCACAATAAAGTAGATGCCACCCTTTGCTCCATTTTCAAACAGAGGTTGTAGTTCTGCAGTCACATTTTCATAGCGTGCAGGATAGTCGTTCAATACGACAACTTCGTATGGCATGACGATTTCTTGGTGCTTTTCGTTATACCTTGCGATGTCACCATATTTGCCCATCACCATCTGCATACGTTCTCTTAGACGCTTGATGCAATCTCGTGCGGCAGCTTCGTCCATAATGACATTACCATTATAGACTGTTTCATCGTAGCCAACTGTAACAAAGTCTGCCATGCCACTCATCATCTGGTCGAAGATGTTGAATCTGATTTTTCCAGGAGCGAAGCATAGCAGCATATTCTGCATCAGTGCGGTCAGTTGTCTTTTAGCAACAGACTGTAGTTCACCGTTATAGTTGATGACAAAGTTTTGCTTTCTATATCCGTCGTTCTGCCACTTTACATAAGTTGGAGTAACAAATGGTTCTCCATTGATATAATCAATGGCAGCGATATTGTCTGGAATGATAGGGGCGGTATATCGTTTATTGGCATCTAATGCTATTCGGTTGATGGTTCTTCTTACCTCTTCGTCCGACATACTATCAGCAAAGTTGTATTGCAGAAGTTCTGGGACAGAATCACGCATAGCATTAAATAAGGAAACAGTGCGTACTCTAACGGCTTTGGCACGCTCGTTGTATTCCGCCTCATTTTCAGTATCAATGCTTGAGAGGTCAAGAGCATAAGCTCCCATCAAAGCTTGTATGTAATTTAATGTCTCCATTGGGTCTTTCGTTATCTGTTCTTTACTGGTCGTATGACCATCTGCATAGCCTTGGCTATGCTATACAGGTTTCCTGTATATTGGCTAAACTCCAAATACATAGCACGGTCGGCATATTGTGCATCCGAAGTGTCGCTCCAATAGCGTCCAGCCATTCCATAAGAATCATATTGCTGAGCAACACACGAACCACCAGCTGGTAGGAATATGTTGTTGCCGTTGGCTGCCACTATTTGGAATCCTGGCATACCATTGATTACTGTCCATGTCCATTGGCAATTCTGCATCAGTTCGGTCATTTCCTGTTGGGTAGGAAGTCTCCAATCTTCCCCCCACATATTGATAGCTTCTTTCTTGCTTGTCCATGCAGCATAAACACCTGGTTGCTCACTGCTGCGAGCACCTATGTTGTGGGAAGCCCAGAGTACAGACAATCCGAGGTCTACAGGTTCTGCGGTTCCTCGTCTTATTCTTTCTTCTGCAAGTTCTTTGGCTTTACGTTCGGCTTCCTGTTGAAGTCTTGTGCGTTCGGTCTTTTCCTTAGCCTTTCGCTCTGCTTCTTGTTTTCGGATAAGCCACAATGGTGTTATGTTGACCTCTTTGTCAAAGACGCTTTTTTCGGTAGCGCAAGGCTTCAAGGCGAAGGACAATGATTGTCCCCCGCTTTGAGCATTGATGATTATGTTTTCTAAATCTGATAAATAGCTATTCATATCCTTGTATGTTTATAGCGTTGGTGGTACTCCTGGAGGTGTTGGTGGGGTAGGAGGTACGGCCGATGTTGGTGGAGGTGGTGTTTGGGGAGCATTCAAGATGGATGCTACCTCTGGAACTTGAATTGCAGGTGTCCAGTTGATACCTTCCTTCCACACCAAAGTCTGTGCGGTAAGTCCTCCTGTTCTCACCATTTCTTTCAGCATATTGTAGTCGAATGGTCCTTGTGTCTGACCACCGATGGCTACATAGATGCTCACCTGTGGTATCTGTGGTGGGACTTGTGGGGCAGGTGAAGGAGTAGGGGTGACTGAGTTGATGCCACCACTCATGTTGATGCCAGAAGGTTGACCGATTTGTGTGGCAGGTTTAGGTCCGCCAATGCCATTGATTCCCGAAGGATTAAAGCCTCCTACAGGTTGTCCCATGTTAGGCATGCCACCCATTGCCATTCTGCCGCTTTTCTGCATCTCATCGATTTGAGCATTGTAAGCCTTTTCGCCTAGATCGCGCTGGATGCGCATCTTCTCACCTCGGTCTTTGATGTCCTGGGCACGCATCTGTCTATCCATGTCGAGGTTTGCACCACGGTTGTACAAGTCTTGCTTTTGGGTTTCTCGCATGGCGTCGATGTTGAGTTGTGACTGAGCTTTCATCTGGTCCATGTTAATCTTATGCTGGGTCTGAGACATTTCTGCAGCTTGTCCTTGTGTTAATGCTCGGAGTTGCTTGTAGCTTTCGTCATCTGCATCATACTCGATGGCATTGAGGTCTACAGCACGCACGTTGATAGCGAAATCTATAGCCAGTCTCTGTTTGAGATACTGATTCAGAATCTCTCCTATCTCCAGTATCTTCTTTTCCATCTGTACGACAGGGATGCTGTGGTCTGTTGGAATGTTGCTTACCACAGACTTTACATATTTTATTACAGCATCCTTTATCTTCTTCTGAAATGCTTCCATGTCAAAGCCTACAAGTCGATGCATCCGAATGAATCCTTTGTAGTCTTCTATATTGAAATTGATAGAACCACGTACAGCCACAGGTACATTGAGATCTGGATAACGTGGGTCGTTAACGCCAAAGTATGGAACGGCAAAGCGTACTACGTTACTGCCAGCAAGGTTGATGAAAAACACCTCGCTGAGGTCTTCGTTGGCTGTCGTGTTAGCCGGTCCTTCGATTGTTGTCTGTGAAGAGTCTACCAATACAGCCACCTCGCCATCTTTCACAATGATGGAAGTGCCGCTTTTTACGGCACCTCCTTGATATTTCCAGATGAGGAACTCCGCCTCATCGCAGCGGACAATAGTCTGACTATCATTTCCGCCTAGTATTTTACTAAAGAATCCCATGCTTACTATTGTCTTTACATTTAATTATATATTTTAAAGCTATGTCTTGTTCTGCTTGAGAAATTGAGGCTGATACCCAAATTGATTGCTTGCAATCCTCTTTGAATTCATATTTTCCTATGAGTATATAGGAACCTTTGGATTTCTGAAACAATAGTATTGGTTCCTTGTCAGAGCTTTCTGTAGAACATATTATGTTTAATACTGCTTCATAATAGTACTTATATACTATCGGCTTACCCTCAAACTGCCTTCCAATAACCATAGCTGTAGCACAAGATAACTCTTTAGACTTGTCTTCATCAGAAGTCAAAAATGGGGTTATCTCATAATATTTGCAATTTGTTAGTCTTACCATATATTGACAAGAAAATTAGTTTTGGATACCTTCTGAATTATAAATATCATCAGGTGCATGTAAACTAGCTTCTAATCCATCCCAAGATGAAGCATCATTTTGACCAGGGTATATCTCTTTATAGATGGAATAAACTTGTGATGCAATACCTCTTTTCTTTGTTAGGTATTTATCTTTATATCCGTCTATGGCTTCTTCTGCGTTATCATACGACCACTCATTGCGATAGCCTGGGTCTGCCCATGTTAGATTTAGTAAATCGCGTTCTATCTGCTTGTAATTTTTTCGGGTTGGTACCTCAAAACTGTCCATTATATTACATAGACTGTCACATTGTGCTTTAGCCATAGCAGTTGCTTTTTCCCCTGCAACTGCCATTTCTCTGCTACTTATAAAATGGTACAATGAACCTCCCACTATAATGATGAATGCTATAATAGCATAAAGGATCGTTTTTCGCTGTCTCTTACTTAGTTTTGAAATTGAGAATTTTTCTGTTCTTGAAAGCAAGGCTTCAATTTGAGCATCTCCTGCAAATTGAATCTTTGCTTTGTTAGTGCATTCCTTATATTTGGCATTGTATGCTTCTTGGTAATAGGACTGGCTGCGACGTCTTGCATCAAGACTTGCAATGAACTCTAGCAAATCTTCCTTTCCCGTAGGAAGAGGGAAATTTTTAATGAACTCATTAACTTTGTTGATATTGTTCATGTCATGATCATAGCGAACTTTAGCTATTTTTTGGTCTAACATAAAGGCAAACTCTTTGGCTGTATTGTTAGCTTTTACGTTGGTAAAAACATAGCCACACTCCTTGCACTTTATTGCACCAGCCTCAATCGGAGCACCACAGTTTGGACACTTTACGATGTTGCCACGCTTTTCGGTAGCTGGAGTCACAGGACTTGCTGCCTTCTTCATTTTAGCAAGACGCCCATCTACTACAATCATGACCTCATCTGGGTCCTCACCACAAGCAAGTGCTCGCTTGCGAAGTACGGCACGTTCTTGGTCTGTTACTACACCATCAGCGAGTACGCTGTCAATAAGCTCTTCTAATTCTTTTGAATACATAGTTACAACAATATGTCCTATGGCTCCAATTCAGACGGTTATAATTAGGTTATGTGCCAATATGCACGAAAAAGCGTGAAGCCTATTGTTGCTTGCTCCACCTTTGAGGCCTTAGGACTTGCCCTTCACGTCAGAACAAGCAACGAGACCCCACGCCGATATGTGTAGGTACACTCCCATATAGACAGCTCTTTGGGAGCTGTCTTATAGAAGGTACATATATACATACCCATAGGCATCATCGTTGCATGGTTCTTTGACGTGAGATTTGGAGTGTCCTAAGTTCCAAAGGTCAAAAACCAAGCGCAATAACGCTTTTTTATGTTTGCCCTCAACAAAGTGTCACTCTTTTAAGCGACTTCTGTATAGGGCCGTTTGCTGTCATATCATACAGTAAGTACGTAACAGTTCTGCAAAAATAATAAAAGTTACCGAAATAACCAAAAAAAAACGGATAAATTTTGAAAATGAAGGTAAAATACAAACTTCTATGCACGTAGATGTACTTTTTATCTCGCATGCATTATTATATAAGGTGAATTTGTTTTATAATTTGTGTTTGGGCTAAATGTGAGTCACTCGAAAATCGGTTCCAACTCAATGAAACCGGCTTTCGAGTTCTCGTTTTTACAGTGCCTTCAGCGAGAAGGCATAGTCGTAGTCTATTCGTCCATGACTGGCTATGTTGTCGAGCCATGCTGCTTCTTGATGGCTGATTTCCGAGATTGTGCTTGGCGTTTCATTCTTGAATGTTTCATAGACCTTAGCGAGACAACTTAGTTCTTCTTCACTGAGACTTGCTTCGTCAAATTCCAATGCTGACACAAGTTTTGTTCCACTGTTTCCATTCTTGCTTTCAATAGGCATTTGCTCTATATCATCCACGAGACTATATACCCGGTCCCATCGCTCTGGGACTGGTCCGTAAGGTACTGCCTTAAATACTAAGCCTGTCAATCCTAATCCTCTGCTCCTGTAGGCAAGAAAGTCGGCATAGAAGAGAAGTTTGTTCATTTGCGTAACGAAGACTCCGTTAAATTTCTCTATGAAGTACAGCATCGTGTTTTTTTATTTGCTTATTGAAGGCAGGGCATAGCCATTCCATTGATTTCTCCCATCTGTAGTAAAAATCAATTGTTTGATAAGTTTCGAGCTGTTTGATTCATTTTCTAATTCCTCGATACACAACATAATCTTGTCGTATTCCTCTGTATTTAGTAAGTTTTAATTGTTTGTTTTGGGATTTTTAAAGGTAAAAAGGTAAAAAAGTAAAAGGGTAAACAGAAAGCAGGCAGATGACATCCCGCCAGGCTCTTTTTACCTTTTTACTTTTTTACCTTTTTACCTTTAAAATTATACGTATGTCTCCAGGAACTTCAAGGTTCCTTCTATCTTCAATGTCTTGGTGCTGGCAGGAACTACGATGCTCTCGCCGCCCTGGAGCGTAATCTCGTTACCCTCGTTGTCGGTAATCTTAGCCTCACCCTTCAAGCCAATCAGAATCACGAAGCTGTCCAACTCTGAATAATCCAGCGTCATTGGCTCATCGAGATCATAAACGGCTGTGGTGAAGTAAGGGCACTGCACCATGCTTACACCCTGGTTCTTGGCAGGAGTGTAGTGCTGGCGATAGTCTGGCAATACGGTGTAGTCAATGCACTCGGCAGCTTCCTTGGTGTGGAGCTGGCGATAGTTGCCATCCTTGTCCTTGCGCTTGAAGTCGTAGATGCGATAGGTAACATCGCTGGTCTGCTGAATCTCGACAACGAAACAGCCTGTTCCAATGGTGTGGATTCTGCCGGCTGGGATAAAGAAACAGTCACCTTCCTTCACGTTATACTGAGCCAGGGCATCAGTGATGGTATCATTCTCCACCATCTCCTTGTACTGCTCAGGAGTAATCTGCATCTTCAAGCCGTTGTAGAGCTTGGCATCCGGCTCGCATGGCAGCGCATACCACATCTCGGTCTTGCCGCGTTCCTTACCTTGCTTCTTGGCAATTTCATCATTAGGATGCACCTGGATAGAGAGGTTGCGGTTGGCATCGATAAACTTGATGAGCAGTGGAAACTCATTGCCGAAACGCTTGTAGTTCTCTTCTCCGAGGAAGCTTCCCTTCCGTTCTGCAACAACCTCGTTGAGGCTCTTGCCCTGCATCTCGCCATCGGCTACGATGCTTTCATTTCCTGGTACTCCAGAGATTTCCCAGCTTTCTCCCACATTCTCTTGCTTTACGTCGAGATGTTTGAAAGTGATAATCTTACTGCCACCCCAGATGGTGGATTTTAATAGCGGTTGAAATTTTAATGGTTTCATTTTTACCTGTATTTAGTTTATAAATGTACTCATAAGTACGGTTTCTTACTCTCGGGTAAGGCTCTTGCTGAACCTATACCTTATTATATATAACGCTTTTTGTGCGAAATATACTTAGTCTAGTAAGCGTATTTCTTACTTCAAATATCAACTTCTCTTTTATTTTCTAACTCCCCCTCTGGGTATGTTAGTTCTCTCTCCAGAATGCTGGCGTTAAGATAACCAGCACACTGAATATTTCCAGACGACCGATGAGCATCATCAGCGAGCAGAACCATTTTGCCACATCCGGCAGTTCGCTCCACGACATGGTTGGTCCGATTTCCGTACCCAGCGTAGGTCCCACATTACCCACACAACTCAGGGTGATGGTGATGGCATTGGTATTGTCGATGCCCATGGCTATCATCGTGAACGATATCACCAGACAGATGATGAGATAAGTGGTGAGGAAGGCAAGCAGCGTAACACGCTTCTGCATCGGTACGTTCACACCATCAATCTTCAATGGCAGTACGGCGTTAGGATGCAGAATCTGGCGGAATTCATTCTTCACCATTCTTACCAGCATCACGCCACGGATACATTTCAAACCTCCACTCGTACTGCCCGAGCAGGCTCCGAAGAACATGCAGGCTGCCAATACCACCCAGGTAACGTGAGGCCACACAGCAGCATCGTCGTTAAATAATCCCGTGGTGGTGATGAATGATACCACCTGGAAGATGGCGCTGCGGAAGGCATGTTCCACATCGTAGTTGCGCATCGCTATCAGCTCTACCATGATGAAAGCCGTGAAGGCTGTAACGAGGAGCATATAGAACTTAAACTCAGAATTCTTGAACAGATCTTTGATCTTGAATTTGATGACGGCTGCATAGAGCAGGGTGAAATTAACACCCGACAGGAAGCAGAAGAAGGCACAGATGTATTCCAGCGCCGGCGAATGGAAAAACGAGGTACTACTGTTATGTGTAGAGAACCCTCCTGTAGCCGTAGTGGTCATCGCATAGTTGAAACTGTCGAAGAGATTCATTCCTGCCACGTAGTAGGATGCGATGCAGGCAATGGTGAGCATCAGATAGATACTCCATATCCATTTAGCCGAAGTGGAAAGCCGGGGATGCAGTTTTGTCTTGATAGGTCCTGTAGCCTCGGCAGCAAACACCTTGGTCTGTCCTCCTACAAGCGATGGCAGCAGGGCGATGGTGAAGAACACGATTCCCAGACCGCCTATCCATTGGGTGAGCGAACGCCAGAAAAGCAGTCCGTGGGGGAAGCATTCTACATCGTCTAATATCGTGGCTCCCGTTGTCGTAAATCCCGACATGGTTTCAAAGTAGGCATCGGTAAAGTTGTTGATGTATCCACTTATCATGAAGGGGAGGGTTCCGAAGAAACTGAATACAATCCATGAGAGCGTTACCACGAGATAGGCATCACGGCGCGACATTGAGTTATCTGCTCCGTGTCCTCGCCATTTCAGCACCAGTCCGCCTCCGATGGTGGTAAGTGTTGCCACAATGAAGGCAAAGATGTCATCCTGCTGGTAATAGAAAGCTACCAGCAGACTGACGAAGAGCAGGAATGCTTCTATGAAAAGCAGTTGCCCTAAAACCTTATATATTAATTTTCTGTTTATCATATATGAAGTATGTCTCTATCTCCTTCGCGCTTATATGAAGTATTTCTCAATTTTCTTCATGTTGATGTTGTGGCAGAAAACCATCACCGAGTCGCCCGGTTCTATCTGTGTATTACCCGAAACGAGCATTCCTTCTTCACCGCGAACCAGTCCACCGATGGTTACACCGATAGGCATGCCGAGTTCCTTCACCGGTTTCTTGGTTACCTTCGAACCTTCTTTGGCTATAAACTCAGCCACATCGGCGTTAGCGCTCATCAGGAATCTCACGTTCATCACGTCGGCATCGAGCATCATCTGGTAGATGTAGCTGGCGGCAATCATCTTCTTGTTGATAATGGTACCGATATCCAGACTCTCTGCCATGCTCACGTAGTCTACGTTTTCTACGGCAGCCACCGTCTTGCGCACCCCCATTCTCTTGGCGGTAAGACAGGCCAGGATATTGGTTTCGGCGTTACCGGTCAGTGCCACGAAGGCTTGAGTACTACGGATACCTTCTTCTACGAGCAGCGGAATGTCACGTCCGTCACCATGAATGATGAGCGTCTTGTTCTCATCGAGAATATCGTTGAGATATTCGCAGCGCTCCTCGCTCATCTCGATAATCTTGCATTCCATATATTCCGGCATCTTCTTCACGGCTCTTACGGCTGTGCGTCCGCCACCCATAATCATCACGTTCTTCACATCCACATAGTGCTCCTTGCCTACAATCTTGCGGATATATGGGATGTAGTTGCGGGTGGTCATGAAGTAGGCGAGGTCGTAGAGTTTCAGCTCGTCGTTACCGCCAGGGATGATGGTATCACTGCCTCGCTTGATGGCTACCACGTGATAAGGGTCGTTAGGACCGCTGATGTTCTTGAGCGGTTCGTTCAGTATCTCGCATCCTTCGCGCAGTTTGATGCCGAGCATGACGAGTGCGCCGTCGTGCACATCCCAGCGCTGACGTACCCAACTCATTTTCAGTCCGTTATTGATATCTACGGCTGCGAGCATCTCCGGATAAATCAGTTTGCTGATACCTAATTCTTTGAAGAATTCCTGAGCCTGCTGATCCATATATTCCGGATTATCCACGCGGGCCACCGTTCTTTTGGCACCCAGGTTCTTGGCAAGGATGCTAGCTGTGATGTTGGTACTTTCTACCGGAGTAACGGCGATGAAGAGGTCGGCATCTGCAACCCCCGCATCGCGTAAGATGTGAAGACTGGTAGGCTTGCCCAGCATGGTGAGCAGGTCGCAGTCGGAGCCAATGCTTGCCAGGCGCTCTTCGCTTTCATCGATGAGCGTAATCTCTTCATTGCTGCGTGACAGGAGTCTCGCCAGGTGAGTACCTATGGCATATGCGCCAGCTATGATTATTTTCATTTCTTAATTGCTTCTTTGATTGCTTCTTTATCGAGATGCACGATTTCTCTGAGCTGTGCCACGGTTCCGTGCTCCACAAACTCATCTGGCAATCCCATTCGGGTCATCTTTGGCTGATAGTCATGGTCGTTCATCCATTCCAGTACGGCTGAGCCCATACCGCCCATACGAACGCCGTCTTCGATGGTGATGATGCGGCTGAACTTTTCGCCCACCTCTTTCAGAATGTCTTCATCGAGTGGCTTGAGGAATCGCATATCGTAGTGGGCGATGCTCATTCCGGTTTCGGTTTCTACCTCAGCGATAGCCTGAGCGGCATCGTTTCCGATAGGACCGATGGTAAGAACGGCTATATCGGTGCCGTCTTTCAGCTTTCTGCCGGTACCGGTCTTGATTTCCTCCATCGGGTTGCGCCAGTCTACGAGCACCCCCTTGCCTCTAGGATAACGGATAACATAGCTGCCATGATCTGGCAACTGGGCTGAATACATCAGGTTGCGCAACTCATGCTCGTTCATCGGAGATGCGATGGTGAGATGCGGAATCGGACGGAGAGCCGCCATATCGAAGGCACCATGATGGGTTGGTCCGTCTTCACCTACCAGTCCGGCACGGTCCAGACACATGATAACCGGCAGGTTGAGCAGTGCCATGTCGTGGATGATGTTATCGTAGGCACGCTGTACAAACGAACTATAGATATTGCAGAATGGGATGAGTCCGTCTTTCGCCATACCTCCTGAGAAGGTGACGGCATGCCCCTCGGCAATACCTACATCGAAGGTACGGTTTGGCATCGCCTTCATCATGATGTTCATGGAGCATCCTGTAGGCATGGCTGGCGTCACACCTACAATCTTCGGGTTCTTCAGAGCCAGTTCCAGCAGCGTCTCACCGAAAACATCCTGATATTTAGGAGGCTGGTTACTGGTATCGGCAATGATTCTCTCACCCGTTTCCGGATCGAATTTGCCTGGCGCGTGCCAGATGGTAGCACTCTTCTCGGCAGGTTCGTAACCCTTTCCCTTGGTGGTATGCAGGTGCAGCAGCTTAGGACCCTTCATGTTCTTAAGCTGTTTGAGCACTCTCGCCACTTCCTTCACGTCATGACCATCGAAAGGTCCGAAGTAGCGGATATTCATACCCTCGAAGATGTTCTGCTGATGACTCAGTGCCGACTTCAGTGCATTGTTCAGGCGCAGGATGCCCTTCTTGCGGTCTTCGTTGAGATAGCCTTTGGAGTGTAGCCACTGCGATGCCTTGAAACGGAGGCGGTTGTAGGTCTCGTTGGTATCGAGGTTCAGGAGATATTTCTCCATACCGCCCACAGCCCGGTCGATGCTCATATCGTTGTCGTTCAGGATGATGAGCATGTCGTTAGGTGTACTTGATACGTTGTTCAGTCCCTCGAAAGCCAGTCCGCCGCTCATGGCTCCATCGCCAATGACGGCTACCACGTGCCTGTCGGTATCTCCGTTTTCGCGTGCGGCAACGGCCATACCGAGTGCTGCGGAGATGGAATTGCTCGCATGTCCGCAGGCGAAGGTATCATATTCGCTTTCTAAAGGTGTAGGGAATGGACGGATGCCGTGCAACTTGCGGTTGGTACAGAAGTTTTCGCGGCGTCCTGTTAATATCTTATGTCCGTAGGCTTGGTGTCCCACATCCCATACAATACGGTCGTATGGGGTGTTGTAGATATAATGTAGGGCTACGGTTATTTCCACCACGCCAAGAGAGGAGGCAAAATGACCGGGGTTGACGGCAACCTCGTCGATAATGTCTTCTCTTAACTCTTTGCAGACTTGTGGCAGCTGGTCAATGCTCAGCCGTCTCAAATCTTCCGGGTATTTTATACTATTTAATAGACTAAACTTGTTCTTGTCCATGTTTTCTTCGTGAAAATCTTGTGCAAAGATAATGCTTTTTTCCTATATAAAGCACTTTTGAGACAATATTTTCGCTTTTTCCGATTATTCTTTGTATTTTTGCAAAGGAAATTTCTGAAAAAGGAATGAAATCCGGAATTAGTTATATAACAATAAGCAAATAAATACCTTTATCGTGATGAGAAAAAATGTATTACTTTTGGGAGCCATGATGATGGCTTCCATGTCTCTGATGGCGCAGACCAAGGGTGGCGGCATCAGTCAGTCTGCTCTCCAGCAGATGGAGAAAAGCCAGCAGTCAGGTATCGCCAACAAGGCACTCTTCAATGCGATTGCCAACAACAACATTGATGACCTTGTGAAGAATCATGCCAACGAGGCCCCGGTTGATACTCATTTCAGCATCGAGACTCCTTCGCAGAGCATTCACAACCAGAAGAGTTCGGGCCGTTGCTGGATGTTCAGCGGTTTTAACGTGCTCCGTTCTAACTTTGCTGTCAATGACAAGCAGGGTAGAGTGGTGGAGTATTCTCAGGATTACCTCTTCTTCTATGATCAGCTGGAGAAGGCTAACCTGATGCTTCAGGGTGTTATCGACCTTGGCAAGAAGAGCATCGAGGATCCTCAGGTGCAGTTCTTCTTCAAGAATCCGCTCAATGATGGCGGTACTTTCTGTGGTGTTGCCGATTTGGCAAGCAAGTATGGTCTCGTACCTATGAGTGCCCAGCCTGAGACTTACTCAAGCAACAATACTTCCAAGATGAGCCGTCTCGTAAGCAGCAAGCTCCGCGAGTATGGTCTGGAACTCCGCAAGATGGTGGCTCAGGGCAAGAAGTCGGCAGCTATCCAGGCTCGCAAGAACGAGATGCTCGGTCAGGTTTATCACATGCTGAGTCTTACTCTCGGCGAACCGGTAAAGGAATTTACCTATGCTTTCCGCGACAAGGACGGCAAGCAGGTTGGCGAGGCGAAGAAGTATACTCCTAAGAGTTTCTATGAGGAAACCGTAGGCAAGGACCTGAACGGTACCTTCCTGATGGTGATGAACGATCCACGCCGTCCTTACCACAAGACATACGAGGTAGAGTACGACCGCCACACCTACGATGGTCATAACTGGAAGTATCTGAACTTGCCTATGGAGGAGATTGCCCAGCTCGCCATCGCCTCTCTAAAGGATGGTCATAAGATGTATTCAAGCTATGATGTGGGCAAGCAGCTCGACCGCAAGCGCGGCTATCTGGCACTCGACAACTTCGACTATGGAAGCCTCTTCAATACCTCATTCCCAATGAACAAGGCTGACCGCATCGCTACTTTCGATAGCGGTTCTACTCATGCCATGACGCTGACAGCTGTAGATCTCGACGCCAATGGCAAGCCTGTAAAATGGAAGGTGGAGAACAGTTGGGGTGCCGACAATGGTTTTGCCGGTTGCTTCATCATGACTAACGATTGGTTCAACGAGTACATGTTCCGCCTGGTAGTAAACAAGAAGTATGCTTCTGAGCAGCTCTTGAAGGAATTCGACCAGAAGCCAACCATGCTGACTCCAGATGATCCTCTGTTCCAGTTGGAAGACTAATTCATCAAGAAATATAGATTTAAACCGTATTTTTCTCGAGAAAAGAGAAGAATACGGTTTATTTTTTGTATTTTTGTACCCGAAATAATGGTAAGAACGTTATTTATATAAAAGTTATATAGATTATGTTAGAGAAAAGTAAGCGTGAGCGCATCATTGCGCTCGTTAATAAAGAGGTGGTTCCTGCCATCGGCTGTACCGAACCGATGGCTGTGGCACTATGTACAGCCAAGGCTGCTACTACATTGGGCAAGCGCCCTGAACGTATTGAAGTTCTTCTGAGTCCTAATATGCTCAAGAATGCGATGGGTGTCGGCATTCCTGGTACGGGTATGATCGGTTTGCCTATCGCCGTATCGCTGGGTGCGCTCATCGGAAAGCCTGAATATCAGCTGGAAGTGTTGAAAGACCTCACTCCCGACAGTCTGGAGCAGGGCAAACAATATATCAAGGATGCGGATATCAACATCAAACTGAAGCAGGGTGATGTGGATAAACTCTATATCGAGGTAATCTGCTATGCCGGCAACGGCAGAGCTACAGCTATCATTGCCGGTTCTCATACCAACTTTGTATATGTAGAGCGTAATGGTGAGGTGATTTTTGACAAGCGTGGTGGAGCTGCGGCTGATGTGGAGAATGACGATATCCAGTTGAATCTCCGCTTGGTTTACGAATTCGCAACCACCGCTCCGCTCGATGAGATTCGCTTCATCCTCAAGACCAAGGAATATAATATGAAGGCTGCCGAGGAATCTATCAAGGGCAACTATGGCCACTGCCTGGGCAAGACGATGGACCGTCCGTTGAGTCATGGCATCTTCGGTAATAACATCTTCTCTCACATCATCTCCCGTACCGCTTCTGCTTGCGATGCCCGTATGGGTGGTGCCATGATTCCGGTGATGAGTAACAGCGGCAGTGGTAACCAGGGTATCTGTGCCACCAATCCTGTGGTGGTTTATGCCTTGGAGAACGAGAATACTGAGGAGGAGCTGATTCGTGCCCTGATGCTCAGTCATTTAACGGCTATCTATATCAAGCAGAGTCTGGGTAAACTCTCAGCTCTCTGCGGTTGCGTGGTAGCCAGCACGGGTAGCAGTTGCGGTATCACCTATCTGATGGGTGGTGATTTTACCCGTATCTGCAACTCAGTCAAGAATATGGTGGCAAACCTTACCGGTATGATCTGCGACGGAGCCAAGCCAAGCTGTGCCCTGAAGATTTCGTCAGGTGTGAGCACCGCCTTGCTTTCTGCTCTTCTTTCCATGGAGGGTAAGTGCGTAACTTCTGCCGAGGGTATCGTGGATGATGATGTGGATAAGTGTATCCACAACCTCACCTCTATCGGTGCCGATGCGATGAAGACCACCGATGATATGGTGCTTGATATCATGACACATAAATAATTAGGTATCATGACGCATAAAGAAATAAAAGTGTAGATTTTACATTATTTATAACTAGAAGATAAAAAAGGCTCGCAAGAATTACTCTTGTGAGCTTTTTTTAGAATGTTTTCTTACTTTTTACTTAAAAAGTATTAAAATGATGAATTTTGTTTCATAAAAAACCGGTTCGTATTAAAAAATAGTATATCTTTGCAGCGTCAAACTTAAATAATTGAATTAAATAACATTGGCTAACTTAAACAAGTAAGCCGAATAACATCGGCTGAATTAAATTATTGGACCAAATAACATTTTTTAAACTATATCTTATGATTAGACAACTATTCACAGTAAGTACTATGATTATGGCTCTTGGTATGACTCCTACCCAAGCGTATGGGGGAACTCGTATCCAGGAAACTAATCAGTCCAAGAACGGACAATGCACTGGTACCATTATTGACCCTACAGGTGAGCCAGTAATTGGTGCTACAGTTACAGTTAAGGGAAAGCAGGGTGGAACCATCACCGATTTGGATGGTAAGTTCGTGCTTTCTGATGTTCAGCATGGTGCAACCGTTTGTATCAGCTACATTGGTTTCGAGCCGGTGGAGATGGTATGGAAGGGTGGTGACATCAATGTAACCATGCAGGAAGACAACAAGACTCTGAATGAGGTCGTTGTTGTCGGTTTCGGTACTCAGAAGAAGGTAAACCTCACTGGTGCCGTTTCTACCGTTGATTCCAAGACCCTCGGTGCTCGCCCAGTCAACTCTGTAGTTGACGCTCTTCAGGGTGCAGTAGCCGGTATGAACTTCTCTACACCAAGCAGTGGTGGTACTCTTAATTCAACCAAGTCTTTTAATATCCGTGGTACAGGTACTATCGGTGCCGGTTCTTCTGTATCTCCACTCGTGCTCATCGACGGCATGGAGGGCGATATGAACGCACTCAACCCACAGGACATCGAGAACATTTCTGTATTGAAGGATGCATCTGCTTCTTCAATCTACGGTTCGCGTGCTGCCGGTGGTGTAATCCTTATTACTACCAAGAGTGGTAAGAAGGGTAAGGCTTCCATTAACTACAACAACTCATTCCGTTTTGATTCTCCACTCAACATGCCGGAGATGATGGACTCTTACACATGGGCTAAGTACATGAATGATGCTTCTGTTGCTAGTGGTGCAGGTATCTGGTTTACAGATGAAAAACTCGAGCAGATCAAGAAGGCTCAGAGTGATCCAACCATGCAGAAGATGTTCAAGAACAGCAACAACCGTTGGGAGGTTTGGGACAATACGCCACTCTTGCCTCTTGGTAATACCGACTGGCTCAAGGAGCAGTTTGGTACCAGCTTCTCTCAGGAGCATACCTTGAGTATCAATGGTGGTGATGATCGTTTGCAGTACTATGTGTCTGGTAACTATCTCAACCGTGGTGGTCTTCTCCGTCATGGTGATGATAGCATGCAGCGCTATACTATGACAGGTAAGATCAATGCACAGATAACCAAATGGTTGCGCATGACCTACAATACCCGTTTCTCACGTCAGGACTTCGATTCTCCTGGTGATTTGATCAATGGTACAGATGTGTTCTTCCACAATATGTGCCGTTATTGGCCTATTTTGCCAACTACCGATCCTAATGGTAACTGGTTGCCAGAGTCTTATATCGGACGTCTTCAGGATGGTGGCCGTGCCAAGAACCAGGCAGACCGTCTCGCACAGCAGCTTTCTTTTGTTGCAACACCTGTAAAGGGCCTGACTCTCAATGCTGAGTTGAACTATCGTATTGTTACACAGTTCAATCACCGAGACTGGCAGACCACATACGGCTACGACTGCGACAACAATCCATACGTAGATAGCAACGCCACATCAAGCGTGTATGAGTATTCATTCAAGTCGAACTATTTCAACCCTAACCTCTTTGCAGAGTACAGCCATTCGTTTGGCGATCACAATATGAAGGTAATGGGTGGTTTCCAGAGTGAGTGGTTCCGTCAGCGCAATATCACAGCGCGTCAGAACGGTATCATGTCTGGTCTTCCTACTCTCGATACAACAACCACCAAGCCAAGTGTAGGTGGTGCATATAACTCATGGACTACAGCCGGTTTCTTCGGTCGTATCAACTACGATTATGCAGGCCGTTACCTCTTCGAGGCTAACCTCCGTTATGATGGATCTTCACGTTTCCTCCGCGAGAACCGCTGGAACTTCTTCCCATCATTCTCTGCAGGTTGGAACATTGCCCGTGAGAAGTTCTGGGAGCCATTGACTGATTACGTAAACACATTGAAGCTCCGAGCTTCTTGGGGTCAGTTGGGTAACCAGAATACTGATAACTGGTATCCTTTCTATCCAACCATCGGCTTCTCTTCTCAGGGTGGCAACTGGTTGATCAATGGCGCTAAGCCAAATACCGCTTCACAGCCAGGTCTCGTATCTTCTACTCTTACATGGGAGAAGAGCCGTACATGGGAAATCGGTCTCGACTGGGGTGCTTTCAATAACCGCCTCACCGGATCGTTCGGCTACTATCAGCGCAAGACATTCGACATGGTAGGTCCTGCTCCTGAGTTGCCTGTTATCCTCGGTGCCAATCCTCCAAAGGTGAACAACCTTGATATGACATCTAAGGGTTGGGATCTCCAGATTGGCTGGCGTGACGTAATCGGTGAGGTAAGCTATGGTGCATCTCTCGTATTGAGTGATAACCAGGTGGTCATCGATAAGTATCCTAACCCATCTAAGAACCTCGGTTCATATTACGAAGGTGCTAAGCTCGGAGACATCTGGGGCTTTACCACAATCGGTATTGCACAGAGCCAGGAAGAAATGGATGCACACCTCGCAAAGGTTGACCAGAGCGCACTCGGAAGCGGCTGGACAGCAGGTGATATCATGTATGCCGACCTTGACGGTGATGGTAAGGTAAATACAGGCGAGAATACAGCCGGCAAGCCTGGTGATAGAAGAATTATCGGTAACTCTACTCCTCGCTATAACTTTGGTTTGAACCTCGATGCAGCTTGGAAGGGCTTTGATATCAAGGTGTTCTTCCAGGGAACCCTCAAGCGTGACTACGCTGCAGGTGGTGCTGTATTCTGGGGTGCTATCGGTCAGGGTAAGTGGCAGGCTACCGGCTTCAAGTTCCACGAGGATTACTGGCGTGAGGATAACAAGGGTGCATACTACCCACGTGCTGACTGGGGTGGTGGCCGCAACATCCAGACTCAGACCCGTTATCTGCAGAATGCAGCTTATGGTCGTTTGAAGAACCTCACCATCGGTTATACCTTGCCAAAATCAATCACAAGCAAGGCTTATATTGAGAATCTTCGCTTCTTCGTATCTGGAGAGAACCTCTTCACCATCACTAACTTCACAGAGGCTGGTGATCCAGAGCTGATTGGAGCAGGTTATGATGGCGGTAAGATTGGTGAGACCTATCCATTGTCAAAGACATTCTCATTCGGTCTTAGTGTAACATTCTAACTTATCATTTAGATTATAGAAAGGAAACAATTTATGAAAATTAAATATATTTCAATGCTCTTATTGGGCGTGACGCTCGGTCTGACAAGTTGCGATGACTATCTTGACAAGGAGCCTGAAAGCAACGTGACACCTGCGTCTTTCTTTACTAGCGCAGACGACCTGGCAGCCTACACCGTGAATCTCTATGGTGTATTGACAAGTATTGCTCCTGGTAGCTATGGTATGAGTACCTTTGCTTACGATAATGATACTGATAACCAGGCGGGAACCGGTTATTCTAGCCGTTGGGTTCCTGGAAACTGGAAAGTAGGTCAGAGTGGCGGTGCCTGGGATTTCGGCAACATCCGTTCGGTGAACTATTTCCTGGATCAGGTACTGCCAAAGTTCGAGGCTAAGCAGATTAGTGGTGCTGAGGCTCATGTACGCCACTACATTGGTGAGGCATACTTCCTCCGTGCTTACCTTTATTTGGACAAGTTGCAGTCTCTTGGCGATTTCCCTATCGTGCTCACAGCGCTTCCTGATGACAAGGAGACTCTTGTTGAGGCTTCAAAGCGCCAGCCACGTTATAAGGTAGCTCAGCAGATTCTCGACGACCTTGATAAGGCACTCGGTCTGTTGATGGAGTCTGCCCCTGGTGGCAAGAACCGCATCTCTCGCGATGCTGCCCTCCTGCTCCGTTCTCGTGCAGCTCTCTTTGAGGCTACATGGGAGAAGTATCACAAGGGTACTGCGTTTGTGCCAGGTGGTCCAGGATGGCCAGGCAAGGCTGAGGATATCCAGGGATTTGACATCGATTCTTCCATCAATCACTTCCTCGATGAGGCTATGAAGTCTTCTAAGGAATTGGGTGATAAGCTCGTTGATAACCTTGTAGAGAATACGGATACTCCAGAGGGACAGAATGCTAGTTTGGCAAGTATCAATCCTTACTACACCATGTTCTGTGACAAGGATATGAGTGGCTATAGCGAGGTTTTGATGTACCGTGCTTTCGATAAGGACAAGGCTAACGTAACTCACAACATCCAGATGCAGCTCCAGCGTAATGGTGGTGGTACTGGTTGGACACGTGGATTGGTTAACTCATTCCTCATGCGCAACGGTCTTCCTATCTATGCAGCAGGTTCAGGTTACAACCCTGAGTGGGAGAACCAGGGCATCAAGGCTACTCTCCAGGATCGTGACTCTCGTATCCAGATATTCACCAAGATGGATGGTTCTGTAGAGAACTATACAAGTGATGGTGCTAATACCGTTGATCTCTCTTGGACAGTAAAGGGTAACAATGAGACTCGTATCGTTACCGGTTATGCTGTGAAGAAGGGTAAGAACTATGATGTTCTGCAGCAGCTCAACCACGACTATGGTCAGAGTGGTAGCATTGTATTCCGTGGCACAGAGGCTCTCCTCAACTACATGGAGGCTTCCTGGTTGAAGAACAATACTATCGACGCCACAGCTGATAAGTACTGGCGTGCTCTCCGCACCCGTGCCAAGGTAGATCCTGATTACAACAAGACCATCGCAGCTACCAACATGCAGGAGGAGGCTAAGTGGGACTTCGGTGCTTACTCTCATGGTCAGTTGGTTGATGCTACTACTTACAACATCCGTCGTGAGCGTCGTGACGAGTTCATCGGTGAGGCTTCCCGCTGGGAGGACTTGATCCGCTGGCGTGCTTGCGACCAGGTAAACGGTTACCAGATTGAAGGTATGAAGTACTGGGGTACTGTTTACGAGGGCACATGGCTCGATGGTGAAACCAACCTCGCTATCGTAGATGTTGAAGGAGGTAAGGGTAATATGAGTGATAAGACCATTAGTGGCGACTATATCCGTCCATACCAGATTTCCAAGATTAACAACCAGGTATTTGATGGTTATCACTTTACTCCTGCTCACTATCTGTCTCCTATCGCACAGAGCGTATTCCGTCAGACAGCAGCGGGTGACCAGACCGATCTTACCACATCTGTAGTTTACCAGAACCCAGGTTGGCCATTGGTTGCCGGACAGGGTGCAACTGCAGTAGAGTAAAGCGTGTGCACATATTCATTCGGCTTATGTCTTGAAATAAAAAGCTCAAGGCATAAGATACTAAAAAGGCTCGCAAGAAGTTTCGATTTCTTGCGAGCCTTTTAAGATTAAGAAATATTAAAAAACTGGCTTTTCCTTGGAGATAATCGCGGATATGTGTATATTTGCACCATCCGATAATCGCGGATATGTGTGTATTTGTGCTATCCGATAATCGCGGATAGGTGTAAGAAACGGAAAATATTAATCGCGGATAGGTGTATTTATCCGATATAATTAATCTAGGATAGGTGTAAATTATGAGAAGAAAAGTATATGATCAACTCAAGAAATGGAAGGAAGAACAGAACGGAGAAAGTGCTGTTCTCATCAATGGTGCCCGCCGAGTAGGAAAGAGCTATATCGTAAAGGAATTCGCTCAAGAAGAATACAAGAGTTATATTTTGCTTGACTTCAATAAGATAGGAAAGAACATAAAATCCTTGTTCGAAACCTACCTGGATGACTTGGATACATTCTTTATGTATTTGAGCAGTTTCACCAATACACCTCTATATCCAAGAGAATCGGTTATTATCTTTGATGAAGTGCAATTGTATCCTCGGGCTCGTACTGCTATCAAGTATCTGGTTGAAGATGGACGCTACGATTATATCGAGACTGGTTCGCTTGTTTCTATCAAAAAGAACGTTGAGGATATCATGATTCCTTCTGAGGAGGAAGAAATATTGATGTATCCTATGGATTTCGAGGAGTTCTTGTGGGCATTGAACAATGAAACCTTGATGCCTCTTATACGAATGAACTTTCAGAAAAAGCATGAGATGGGACAGATGATGCATCGCATGGCAATGGACTATTTCAGACAGTATCTTATTGTTGGAGGAATGCCACAGGCTGTAGCTAAATTTGTAGAAACTCGAGATTTCAATAAGGTGGATCGTGTGAAGCGACAAATTCTTACCTTATATCGTAATGATATTCAAAAGTATGCTTCAACTTATGTATTTAAAGTTACCCAGATTTTTGATACAATTCCTTCTCAACTTCAAAAACATGAGAAGAAATTTATGTTGAAAGCACTTACAGAAGGGGCGAGAATGCGGGATTATGAAACGGCTTTCTTTTGGCTGGCAGATGCCATGATAGTCAATATGGCCTATAATACGACAGAGCCAAGCATCGGTCTTGGAATGAATACCGATGATACGACATTGAAATGCTATATGGCTGATACGGGTTTGCTCATCAGTCATGCTTTCAATGAAAATACGATAGTATCTGAAAACTTATATAACAAGCTTCTGGTAGATAAACTGGAGTTCAATGGCGGAATGATAGTTGAGAATATTGTGGCTCAGATGTTACGTTCGGCAGGGCATAAGCTGTATTTCTTTTCCAAATATAGTAAGGATGATGCCAAAGAAAGGATGGAACTGGATTTCCTGATAGCCAAAGATACAATAACGTCAAAGCATAATATTTCACCGATAGAAGTGAAGTCAACTAATAGATACACGCTCACTTCTCTCAAAAAGTGCATCGCTAAATATGATAGTTATCTGGCCACTCCGTATGTTTTGCATACGGCTGATTTGAAAGTAGAGGAGGGGATTACTTATTTGCCATTGTATATGACAGGGTTATTATAAGTGGTTTTAGTTGAATGGAAAAGGCTCGCAGGAAATCGAAATTTCTTGCGAGCCTTTATTATTTGCTAAACTTTGAATCTGAACCAGTTAAACTAATCATAAAGTTCAATGTTCAAACCTCAAAGTTCAAAGTCTTATACGAGTGTTGCAACGACTTCCTCACGGGTACCTGGCAACATGTCGATGACAGGAATCTCTGGCATGGTGTAGCAACCTGGCTGGAGACGGAATGAAGCGCGAGCCACGTTAACCAATACCTGAGCGGTGAGGGCTGGATTATTGATGCTCATGTTGAACTCGAAGCGCTGGTTCTGAGTCTTGCCTGATACACCCTTGCGAACGAGGTTCACACCATGACCCATATCCTTTACATCATCTACAGATGCTACGGCGAATACGTGGGTCTCATCGTGAGCGAAGTATGGGTCAGCCTTGATTTCTGCTGTTACATCCTCAAGCTTGGCACCTTCTTCCAACTCTACGTATACCATACGACGGTGGATACCCTCACCCAATGGGATAGTTACAGAGAGCGCTTCCTTTACGCCCTTCTTGCCACGAACACAAACTGAGTGCCCCATACTCATACCAGGACCGAAGTTGGTGTATGTCAATCCCTTAGGTGCAAGGCTCTCCATCAGAACACGTACGATAGAATCAGAACCTGGATCCCAACCAGCAGAGATAACGCTTACCTTGCCAGCCTTCTTACAGTTCTCCATCTGCTTGGTACGGTAGTCGAGGATGCTGGTGTGGATATCGAAGCTGTCTACGGTGTTGATACCGAGGGCAACGATCTTCTCTGCATACTCTGGGCAAGAGCGGGTAGGGGTTGCGAGAATAGCAACATCTACATCCTTCAACTTGGTGATGTCATCTACTACTTCATAGTTTGCCAACTCAGCTGGTTTGTCCTTGGCACCCTGGCGACGTACAATACCTGCAATCTCAAAGTCAGGAGCTGCTTCGAGTGCCTCAACAGTAAACTTACCGATGTTGCCGTATCCTACTACGGCTGCTCTAAATTTCTTCATTGTCTTATTTCTTTTATTTTGTTGTTTTAATTTCTTTTATTTGTTGCGGTTTAGTCATCCAACGGATATGTTTTCCGCTCTTCATTCTATTTCCGGTTGCAAAAGTATAGCTTTTTCTTGAAATACGTGACGTTTTAATAGAATTTTAACTCATAAAAGTTGCAAAAAGTAGTAAAATCATAGTTTTTAGGTATGAATAAGCGGAGATTTGTAAGGTTTCTGCTGCAAGAGCCTTACAGTTTCGTTATTTTGTTGCGAAACATCATACATCCCCTTTCCGATACCTCCCGATGTGCTTAGAATTACGTCCTGACGTAGCTTTTGCTGCGTCCCGACGTCTCTGGCTCTGCGTCGGGACGTATGACATGCTACGTCGGGACGTAATTTTATGGAATTCTATTACAATAATCCCGCCCTTCGCACGTTATTAATATATTAATTTAATTAGGAGAAAAAGAAAATGATAGAATATATTCATGGCGATCTGACAGAGCTGACACCTGCGCTGGCTGTTGTTGAGACTGCGGGGGTGGGCTACGGACTCAATATATCGCTCAATACATATACTGCCATTCAGGGCAAACAGGAAGTGAAACTCTATGTTCACGAAGTGCTGGTGGCTGGTGGAAGAGATGACTCTTTCACCCTTTTCGGCTTTGCTACCAAACAGGAACGTGAACTCTACCGCCTCCTCATCACCGTTTCAGGAGTAGGCGGAAATACAGCCCGTATGATTCTCTCTTCACTCTCGCCACGCGAACTCTGCGAAATCATCTCTACTGGTAACGACAAGGTGCTGAAAACCGTGAAGGGTATCGGACTGAAGACAGCACAGCGAATCATCATCGACCTGAAAGATAAAATCGTGAGCCTCGGCATCGCTGACGAACTGCCAGCCAGCGGAGGCAATGTGGTGATGGTGAACAATGACGTAAAGGATGAGGCGGTAAGCGCCCTTACCATGCTCGGCTTCTCGCCGGCACCATCTGCCAAGGTAGTAGTAGATATCCTTAAGGCACAGCCTGATCTCCCAGTAGAACAGGTTGTGAAACTGGCATTGAAGCAAATCAAATAAGTTAGGAGTTTTTTGTCGATGAAACAGAAGCAAAGATTCATATCTTTTCTATTGGCTTGGCTGATGGTGGCAACCTTCGGCTATGCGATAGCTTTGCCTCAACTTCAGGACGATAAAAAGAAAACCCATACCAGCACAGCCCAGCCCGTGCAGCTCGATGAAGATACCATTCCCGATTCGCTGCTGCATACCCGCTGGCAGATTCAGCGCACCCAACCTTACTCCCTGAACGACCTCTATCAGAGTCCGCTCGACCTGAAACGTCCTGATAATCTGCAATATCAGGTAGTCTATAACGATACCCTCGACCGCTATATCATCGGCAACCGCATGGGCTCAACCTGGCTTTCGGCTCCTATCATGCTCACTCCGAAAGAGTATCTTGCATGGACCGAACAGCAGCAGCGCAACAACTACTTCCGCAAGCAGAACGATGAAATCTTCCAGGCAAAAGGCAAGGAGAAGTTCGATTTCTCAGATATGCACTTCGACTTGGGACCTGCCGAGAAAATCTTCGGTCCTGGTGGCATCAGAGTGAAGACACAGGGTTCTGCCGAACTCAAGTTCGGTATCAACAAGAAGAGCATCGACAATCCTTCGTTGCCTATCCGCAACCGAAAGACGACGATGATGGATTTTGATGAGAAAATCAATCTCAATGTCAACGGAAAGGTGGGCGATAAGGTGAACATGAACCTGAATTACAACACCGATGCCACCTTCGATTTCGATGCACAGAACATGAAACTGAAGTACGACGGCAAGGAAGATGAAATCATCAAACTCGTTGAGGCGGGCAACGTCTCCTTCCCTTCCAACTCTTCGCTCATCAAAGGCGCCAGCAGTCTGTTTGGTGTTAGAACCGATATGCAGTTTGGCAAACTCAAGCTGCAGATGGTAGCTTCGCAGAAGAAGAGTGCATCGAAGAGCGTATCTACCAGGGGCGGTGTGCAGCTCACTCCTTTTGAGTTGAATGTAGCCGATTATGAGGAGAACCGCCACTTCTTCCTCTCCCAGTATTTCAGAAACCATTATGATGCCTGGATGCAGAAACTTCCTAATCTCACCACGGGCATCACCATCAACCGCGTGGAGGTGTGGGTTACCAACAAAACCGGCAATACCACCAATACCCGAAACATCGTAGCCCTGACCGACCTGGGCGAGAACCAGAAACTGAGCAACCCGATGTGGGCGGCGAGCGGACAGGTGCCTTCTAACCAGGCGAATACAGAGTATGCGGCGATGACAGGGCAGTATGCTGCTGCCCGTGACATCGACCAGGCTGCAACCACTCTCGATGGAGGCGGACTGGTTGGCGGAGCCGATTATGAGAAACTGGAGAGTGCCCGCCTGCTCAATTCTTCTGAGTATACAGTCAATACCGCCTTGGGTTATATCTCATTGAAAACCAGTCTGCAGACCGACCAGGTACTTGCCGTAGCCTATGAGTATACATCGGGAGGCGTTACCTATCAGGTGGGCGAGTTTGCATCCGATCTCAGCGATACCAAGCAGGCTCTCTTCGTGAAATCGCTCAAGAATACCAGTAACAATCCGCGACAGGGCAACTGGGGGCTGATGATGAAGAACGTTTATTATCTGGCTTCTACCGTAGAGAAGGAGAAGTTCCGCCTGGATGTAAAATACCAGAGCGATACCACCGGCGTATATCTCAGTTATATCCCTGAGCAGCAGGTGAAGGAGCAGCCTATCATCCGTGTGCTGGGCGCCGACCGTCTGGATAACAACAACAAAGCACACAGCAATGGATATTTCGATTATGTAGAAGGCTATACCATCTCTAATGGACGCGTGTTCATTCCGAAGGTAGAGCCTTTCGGCAGTTATATGCGTGATTATCTGGTCAAGCGGGGCGTGGCTGCCGACAAGGCAGAAAAGTATGCCTTTACCGAACTTTATGACAGTACGAAGACCGTAGCCAAGCAGATAGCCGAAAAGAACAAGTATCAGATTGTGGGACAGTTCAAGGGATCTGCAGCCAATGTCATCTCGCTCGATGCCTACAATGTGCCACAGGGCTCGGTGGTCGTTACGGCAGGCGGTATCACCCTGAAAGAGGGCACCGACTATTCGGTAGATTACAGTGCCGGCGAGGTGACCATCCTGAACCAGAGCATCATTGATGCCGGTACGGCTGTCAACGTTTCTCTGGAGAGTAATACCGATTTCGGACAAACGCGAAAAACGATGTTCGGACTGAACTGGGAGTATGATTTTACCAAGAACTTCCAGTTGAGCGGTACTATCCAGCACCTCTCCGAACAGGCGCTTACTACCAAGGTATCCATGGGCTCCGAACCGCTGAAGAATACCCTTTGGGGCATCAATCTCAACTGGCGCAAGGAGAGTCAGTGGCTCACCAATGTGCTTGACAAGATGCCATTCCTGCACCTCACCCAGCCATCGCAGATATCCTTTACTGGAGAATTTGCCCAGCTCATTGCCGGTGAGGCAGGCGGCACACAGGACAATGCATCTTATATCGATGACTTCGAGGGTACGAAGACTACCATCGATGTGATGACTCCAACCTCCTGGTTTATATCCAGTGTGCCTTCGCTCAATTTCAAGGACGATTACAGCGACAAGACCGGTCTGAACAGCGGTTTCCACCGTTCGCGCCTAGCCTGGTATACCATCGATCCGCTGTTTACCCGCCGTGGAAGTTCGCTCACTCCGGGACATATCAAGGGCGACCTTAAGCAGTTGAGTAACCATTATGTTCGCGAGGTCTATACCAAGGAGCTCTTCCCATTGCGCGACCAGAGCAGTTATCAGGGCGCTACCAATACCCTGAATGTACTCAATCTGGCTTACTATCCAAGCGAGCCGGGACCATACAACTTCAATGTAACAGATTTGCAGGCAGACGGAACCCTGCAGAATCCGCAGCGTAACTGGGGCGGAATGATGCGTAAGCTGGATACCAACGATTTCGAGCAGGCAAACATCGAATACATCGAGTTCTGGATGCTCGATCCGTTCATCTATTCCCGCGAAGAGGCTGATGCTGCCGATTATGGTGGCGATTTCTACATCAACCTGGGCGAGGTGAGCGAGGATATCCTGCGTGATGGCAAGAAATTCTATGAGAGTGGCATGCCGGTAGATGGCAGCAAGAGCTACACCTATACCCAGTGGGGTAAGATTCCTACCCAGAGCACCGTGACCTATGCCTTTGCTACCACCAGTGGCAGCAGAGCCTTGCAGGATGTGGGTTTCAACGGACTGACTGATGCCGAGGAGCAGGAATTCTACAAGAGTGCTTATCTCGACCAGATTCAGGGTAAGGTGAACCAGGCGGTGTTCGACAGTATCTTTGCCGATCCGGCACGTGATGACTACCACTATTTCCGCGGTTCCGACTGGGATGAGATGCGTGCTCCAATCCTGCAGAGATATAAGTATATCAACAATCCTCAGGGCAACTCGCCTGACAGCGACAGCCGTTCTGAGAGCTATGATACTTCTTATAAGTCAACGCCGGATGTCGAGGATATCAACCAGGATTATACGCTCAACGAATATGAGAAATACTTCCAGTACCGTGTCAGCATCCGTCCGGAAGATCTCGTGGTGGGTAATAATCATATTGTAGATAAGCGTGAATACAGCCAGACCTGGCGTGATAATACCAAGTCTACCGTTACCTGGTATCAGTTCCGCATACCTATCGATGAGTTTGAGAGCCGTCAGGGCAACATCAACGATTTCTCCAGCATCCGCTTCATGCGTATGTTCCTCACCGGTTTCAAGAAACCTATCGTGCTGCGTTTCGGTACCTTTGACCTCGTGATGGGCAAGTGGCGTACCTATGATCAGCCGCTCGGCGCAGCCAGTGGCGGAACCCTCGACGCAAGCAGCGTGAGTCTGGAGGAGAACGGCGAGAAGACACCGGTCAACTATGTCTTGCCTCCGGGTATCAAGCGCGAACAGGATCCTAGTCAGCCTCAGTTGGTTGAGGCGAACGAGCAAGCGTTGAGTCTGGTGGTCAAGAATATGAGCACAGGCGAGGCGAAGGCGGTTTACAAGAATTCTACCCTTGATCTGCGCCAGTACAAGCGCATCCAGATGTTTGCCCATGCCAATGCCCTGGAGCAGAATACCACCCGTCTGCAGGATGGTGATCTCTCAGTCTTCATCCGTCTGGGTAGTGATTATAAGAACAATTACTACGAGTATGAAATCCCGCTGAAACTCACCGAGCCACGCTCCAACTACAACCGCTATGTGCTTGCCGACTGTAAGGCGGTATGGCCTGAGGTGAATATGCTCGATGTGCCGCTGAGTGTCTTTACGGCATTGAAGAAAAACCGCAACAAGGCGAAGGCACAGGGTGTGGCTTCTTATCTCGCTCCTTATTCCATGATGGATGCAGAACATCCGCAGAACAAGATTACCATCGTGGGTAATCCGAGTCTCGGCGAAGTGAAGACCATGATGCTGGGTGTGAGAAACAATTCTGCCGACATCAAGAGTGGTGAGGTATGGATAAACGAACTCCGACTCAAGGAACACAATAATTCGGGTGGTTGGGCTGCCAATGCCAACCTCAACGTACAACTCTCCGATCTGGGTAGCGTGAATGCCACCGGCAGATACATCAGCGAGGGATTCGGCGGTCTGGAAGATGGCGTGGCAAGTCGCACCACCGATAATTACGGTACCTACAGTGTGACCACATCGCTCGAAATGGGTAAGTTCTTCCCTGACAAGGCGAAGGTGAGCATACCTTTATATTATAGTGTTACCAAGGAGAAGACCACTCCTAAGTATAATCCGCTGGATACCGATATGGAGTTGAAGGATGCCCTCGATGCTGCCGGCTCTAAGCACGAGCGCGATTCTATCGAGAATATCGCTGCCACCAAGATTACGCAGACCAACTTCTCCATCTCGAATGCCCGGGTGGGTATAGCTACCAAGCGCCATCCGATGCCATACGATCCAGCCAACTTCTCATTCACCTACAGTCATCAGCATCAGTATACTACGGGTGAAACGACGATGTATGAGCGCAAGGACAACTGGCGAGGAGCCCTGGATTATTCGTGGAGCCCGGTTTATAAGGCATGGGAACCATTCAAGGGACTGAAGAACAAGAGCAAGTGGCTCGACATACTGAAACGTTTCGGACTGAACTGGCTGCCGCAGAACATCGCCTTCAATACCGAGATGACGCGCGACTACTACGAGTTGCAGGAGCGCGATATGGAAACCCTGATGAGTGGAGCTACCGGAGTAGACTCCAAGTTGCCGCTCACTTTCAGTGAACAGTTCCTTTGGAACCGTGAGTTCTCCATCAACTGGGATCTGACAAAGAACCTGCACATGAACTTCCAGAGTGCTACCCATGCACAGATAGAGGAACCTTATACACCGGTCAACAAGGATCTTTATGTCGACCAGTATCATGCCTGGAAGGACTCCGTATGGACCAGCATCCGCCACTGGGGTGCACCGCTCGACTATAGTCAGAATTTCCAGGCATCTTATAGGTTGCCTCTCAATCTGCTGCCTGTCTTCGACTGGGTGAACAGCGATGCCTCTTACAATGCCAACTATTCTTGGGAGCGCGGTACAGAGGATGAGGAGGGCAACTCGTATGGAAATACCATCAATACCCAGCGCGAACTGACATTGAACGGAAACTTCAACCTGGTGAAACTCTATAACCATGTGCCTTTCCTGAAGAAGGTAAACGATAAGTTTGACCGTACCCAGAGTAGGGCACAGATGCAGCGCAAGAAGCAGGAAAAAAAGAAAAAGAAGCAGGAAGCAAAGGAACAGGCGGCTGATCCAAAGAAGGCGTTGCCTAAGAACAAGCGTGCCTTCGAACGGGAAATCACCCTCCTGCCTGATACCACATTCAAGATATGCCACGGCAAGAATACCAAGCGACTGATTGTGAATGCCAAGACGGAAGATGGCAAAGTGTTCCCGCTTAAATATAAAAAGGTGGATAATAACCAGATCAGAATCATCTCAAAGGTAGATACTGCCATGAAGGTGAAACTCTCCGTACTGGCTAAGGAACCGCTTGATGATAAGAAATGGTATAAGGGATTGCAGTTGGCTAGTCGCCTGGCAATGATGGTGCGCAATGTGAGCATCAACTATCGCAGCAGCTATCAGCTCACCCTGCCGGGCTTCTTGCCTAGTGTGGGTGATGCCTTCGGACAGAAGAAGGTGGGACAGATGGCACCGGGTCTTGACTTCGCCTTCGGTATGGTTGGCGACGATTATATCAAGAAGGCTAGAAACAACGACTGGCTGCTCTGCAACGACAGTATCGCAACACCTGCTACTACCAGCAGAACGGATAATCTTACGTTGCGTGCCACCCTGGAGCCTATCAAGGATTTCAAGATTGATCTCTCAGCCACACGTACCAAGACCACGCAGAAGAGCATACAGTATATGTATGAAGGAACGCCAACTACCCAGAGTGGAGCCTTCCAGATGACTACCATCTCGCTGGGGTCGGCTTTCGAGGGAATGGGCAATGCCAATTCGGGTTATCGCAGCAAGACCTTCGAGAAGTTTGTCAACTCGCTGGCTGGTTTCAGAGATAGGGTAGAGGCGCAGTATGCAGGTACCGTTTATCCGACAGGTTCGGCTCTGGCTGGCGGCAAGTTTGATGCTTCCCGCACGCCGGTCAACCAGTATAGCAGCGATGTCATGATTCCTGCCTTCCTCAAGGCTTATACCTCGATGGGTGGCAATTCGCTTTCGGTATTCCCGGCATTGAGCCGGATGTTGCCAAACTGGACCATCCGTTACAGCGGACTGGGACGTCTGCCTTGGTTCAACGAGCACTTCAAGAGTGTCAACATCAACCACTCTTACAAAAGCGTCTTTGCGGTTGGCAGCTACAACAGTTACAGCACTTTCCAGGAGTATATGAACGGTCTCGGCTTCGTGAGTGATGCCACTACGGGCAATCCATCTCCAAGTAGCATGTTCAACATTTCGCAGGTAAGTATCAACGAGTCGTTCTCGCCATTATTGGGTATGGATGTCACATTCAACAATAATATGACGGTGAAGGCAGAATATCGCCAGACCCGTGTATTGAACCTCAGTATGACGAGTGTGCAGCTGAACGAGGCATTGAGTAAGGACTGGGTAATCGGTATGGGTTACCGCATCAACAACTTCGATGTTTTCGGTTGGGGCGCCAAGGCCTCCCGTTCCAAGTCGAAGGGCGGCAACAAGAATGCAGCCAATAAGAATGCGTCGACCACCAAGACGGTTCAGAATGGTACCAACCATGACCTAAATCTACGTCTTGACTTCAGTTTCCGCAAGCAGGCAGCCATCGTTCGTGATATTGCCTCAATGGTAAGCAGTGCCAGCAGCGGCAACAATGCTCTGAAACTGAGTTTCTCTGCCGATTATACTTTCAGCAAACTCCTTACCATGAGTTTCTATTATGACCGTCAGACCAACACCCCGCTCCTGTCGAGCAGCAGTTATCCTACCACCACACAGGATTTCGGCCTGAGCATCAAGTTCTCGCTGACGAGATAAAAAGAAAATTTTCTAGAATCAATGGTAGAAAGAAAATTCTCTAATTCTCAAATTCTTGAAAATAAAAAAAACTCGGATGCATCACAAGCATCCGAGCTTTTTAATATTCTGATAATTCTTGATTACTCCTTGTCGTAAGCATGAACAGGGTAGTCGATGGTATAGTGGAGACCACGGCTCTCCTTGCGTTCTATCGCCATGCGGGTGATGAGATAACCCACGTTAATCATGTTGCGGAGCTCGCAGAGTTCCTTGCTTACCTTTACACGCTTGAAGAGGTTTTCTGTCTCTTCGTAGAGAAGATCGAGGCGGTCCCATGCTCGCTTCAGACGGAGATCGCTGCGCACGATACCTACATAGTTGCTCATGCATTCGCCCACCTCTTTCACGCTCTGTGTAATCAGCACCTTCTCTTCGTTGGTCAAAGTACCTTCATCATTCCATGCTGGTACCTTCTCATTGAAGTCGTACTCATCTACATGTTCAATACTGTGCTTGGCAGCAGTCTCGGCATAAACCACAGCCTCGATGAGCGAGTTGCTGGCAAGACGGTTACCGCCATGCAGACCGGTGCATGAACACTCGCCCAGAGCATAGAGACGGTTGATGCTTGAACAGCCGTTCAAATCAACCTTGATACCACCACACATATAGTGAGCGGCAGGACGAACAGGGATATACTCCTTGGTGATGTCGATGCCGATGCTCAGACACTTGGCGTAGATATTAGGGAAGTGACGCTTGGTCTCCTCTGGATTCTTATGGGTTACATCGAGACAGACATGATCCAATCCGTGAATCTTCATCTCCTTATCGATGGCACGAGCCACGATGTCACGAGGAGCCAGACTCAATCGCTTATCATATTTCTCCATGAAACTTTCGCCGTTAGGCAGACGCAAGATGCCGCCATAACCACGCATAGCCTCGGTGATGAGGAAGGCAGGATGGGTTTCGCCCGGATGATAAAGAGCGGTTGGGTGGAACTGGACAAACTCCATGTCGGCTACAGTTCCCTTGGCACGGTATACCATCGCCTCACCATCGCCAGTGGCAATCACAGGGTTGGTGGTAGTCTGATAAACGGCACCACATCCACCGGTACACATCACGGTAACCTTACTCAGATAGGTATCTACCTTCTGGGTATCAGGATTCAATACGTATGCACCGTAACAGTTGATATAAGGAGTGCGGCGAGTAACACGGGCACCCAAGTGGTGCTGAGTGATAATCTCCACGGCGAAATGATTTTCCTTGATATCGATATCTGGACAGTTGCGCACAGCCTCCATCAGACCGCGCTGGATTTCTGCACCCGTATCATCTGCATGATGAAGGATGCGGAACTCGCTGTGACCGCCCTCACGGTGTAGGTCGAACTTGCCGTCCTGCTGCTTATCGAAGTTGACGCCCCACTGCACGAGCTCCTTGATCTGCTCCGGTGCCATAGTGACAACCTGCTTCACTGCTTTATAATCGCTGATATAATCACCAGCAATCATAGTATCCTGTATGTGCTTGTCGAAGTTATCCACTTCCAAGTTGGTAACTGACGCCACACCACCTTGTGCGAATGACGTGTTAGCCTCGTCGAGCGAGGTCTTGCAAATCATACACACCTTACCTTTATGCGCTCTGGCTACTTTCAGGGCGTAACTCATACCGGCAACTCCTGAGCCGATAATCAGAAAATCATACTTATAAACCATTGAGTTTATTCTTATCTAATTTCAATATTAAGAACAGGTGTTTTTATCTATAAAACAACCCCATTCTCTCAGAATTAATTCTTAATTCGTTGCAAAAGTAATAATTAATCTTTAAAATGAGTAATAAGAGAGGGATTTTTTGTAATTTTGCAGCGAAATTTAAGGTTATATAGTCTTTTAGACTATCAAACGGTCGTAAAAACGACAATAATATAAGGTAATAAATCAAAGTTATGGCAGATAGAACTTTTCATAAGCGCTTTACGCTGACGGCACGTATCGGTGTGGCGGTGTTCGCAATTCTGGCTCTCTACTTCTTCTGGGTCAAACTGGCTATCATCGGCATCTTTGTGGCTATCATCATCGTGGGCATGATTGAGCGCATACTGAATACAACCTATACCTTCAAGATGGTAAAACCGATAGACCTGGATGAGGAGATGGAATATCTCATCATCAATGAGGGCAGGTTCTCTTCCAACAGAAATGTGCCGCTATGTGATGTCATTGATGTACACATAGCCAAGACTTTCTTCGGATTAGACCATTGTGTGGTCATCGAATACGGACATAAGAATATTGTGACCGTTCAGCCGGATAATGAAGAGGCGTTTATGGAGAGAATCAAAAATAAATAATTTCTTTTATGTTCCGGTGAACTGATTGTGATGAAAAAGATAATATATATGCTGTTGGGTCTGATGATGGTATGGATCTCTGTACCGGTGCAGGCCCAGAATGTGATTGAAGATGAGGGAATAGAAACGGTTGATGAGAAGGATGTTTCCGATTCTACACTCGTTGATTCCCTGACAGCGGATACGCTGACTCAGGAATTGCCTTGGCCCGAATCGGTGAAGGTGGGTATTGATAAACTCCTTGAGAGCAAGATGTTCGAAACATCACAGGTAGGACTGATGGTCTGGGACCTGTCTGCTGACTCTTGTATCTATCAGAGAAATGAACGACAGCTGATGCGTCCGGCAAGTACGATGAAGCTCCTGACTGCCATTACAGCGCTCGATAAGTTGGGCGGTTCTTACCAGTTTAAAACCACTCTGAAATATACCGGTACCATTGAGAATGGGGTGTTGACGGGTGATGTCTATTGTATAGGCGGTATGGATCCCCGTTTCAACAGCGATGATATGTCGGCATTTGTCAATAGTCTGAAGGATATGGGTGTTGACACCATCCGTGGCAGCATCTATGCCGACCGCTCTTTGAAGGATGCCGACCTGTTGGGTGAAGGCTGGTGCTGGGATGATGACAATCCGGTGCTTTCGCCACTGGTGTTCCAGCGCAAGGATATCTTTATGGATAAGTTTCTTGCCAAGCTCCGTGAGGAGGGCATCGAATATTCCTGCTTTGGGGCTTCAGAGAAGACTTGCCCTGCGAGTGCCTTTACGGTCTGTACCCGATTCCATACGATGGATCAGATTCTGCACAAGATGATGAAGGAGAGTGATAATCTCTATGCCGAGAGCATGTATTATCAGATTGCGGCTTCTACGGGCAATAAATGGGCGAGTGCCAAGAGTGCCCGGAATGTGGAAAGACAGCTTATCCGCAAGATAGGACTCGATCCGGCAAGATATAAACTGGCTGACGGATCGGGGCTTTCGCTCTATAATTATCTCAGTGCCGAACTGGAGGTGAAACTGCTGCGTTATGCTTATCTCAACGGTAATATCATGGACCATCTGAAGCATTCGCTGCCTATCGGTGGGGTTGACGGTACGTTGAAGAAGCGTATGAAGAACAGTTTTGTGCATGGCAATGTGAAAGCAAAGACGGGTACGCTGACGGGCATCATCTCATTGGCGGGTTACTGTACCGCAGCCAATGGTCATGAACTCTGTTTCGCCATCATTAACAATGGTATCATGCATGGCAATAATGCCAGACACTTTGCAGATAAAGTATGTACTTTGCTCTGCCAACCGTGAGCGTTAGTTGATAGTTTATAGTTGATAGTTAATAGTTTTATGGAGGAAATTCGTAAGTTTGTAGATGAAATGATAACATGGGCAGGAGTCACTGGTGATTTCGTGCCGATGCTGCGCCATATCTTGCTCACCATTACTGCCATCCTCTTGGCAATATTGAGCGATTTCCTGTGTCGCAAGATACTGGTTCCGCTCATCAGTAAGATTACTGATAAGACGGTTATCGCTTGGGATGATATTCTGCTGAACAAGAAGGTGCTCACCTCGGCTTGCCATATTGTGCCGGCTGTGGTGATATGGTCGCTCATGCCGCTGATTTATCTGGAGTATCCGATATTCAAGGAGATATTGGAGCGGGTTACGGGCATCTATATCGTGGTGATGTCGGTGCGTACGGCTCTGGTCTTCATCGGGTCTTTCAAAGGATTGGAGGATTCTCAGGAACGACGCTCGTCGGCTCAGCAGTATTTCCATACTTTCTGCGGTGTTCTCAAGGTATTGATGCTCTTTGTGGCTGGCGTGGTGGTGGTTGCCATCCTGTTGGGCAAGAACCCGATGACCCTCTTTGCCGGTTTGGGTGCTACCTCGGCAGTCCTGATGCTGGTCTTTAAGGATACCATCACGGGATTGGCGGCTGGTGTGCGTCTTACCAGCAATGATATGTTGCATAAGGGCGACTGGATTACGGTGAAGTCGGTGGATGCCAATGGTATCGTTGAGGATATGTCACTCACGACCGTGAAGGTGCGCAACTTTGATAACACCATCGTTACCATTTCGCCTATTACCCTGGTGAATGGTTCGTTCCAGAACTGGATTGGTATGCAGAAGAGTGGTGGACGAAGAGTGAAGCGCGTGGTTTACTTCGATTTCCGTAGTGTCCGTCTGGTGGATGAGACATTAAAACGTAATCTGCTTGCCAAGCATTTCGCCACCGAAGATTCGTTTAAGTTGAAGGAGTCGTTGCAGAAGGCGATAGATAAAGATATACAAGAAGGGAAGGATATTGAGGATTTAAAGAATCCTGCAGCCCTTGCCCCTACCAATCTCCAGCTTTACCGTAAATTCATGGAGAAGTATCTGCGCCAGCGTCCGGAGGTCAATACCGATCTCACATTGATGGTGCGCCACATGGAAGCCACGCAATGCGGTCTCCCTATCGAGTTCTATTTCTTCATTAAGGATAAGGTATGGGTGAATTACGAGCACATTCTCGCCGATATCATGGAGCATGCCTATGCCTTGGCGAATGAGTTCGGTCTGAAGATTTACGAGCAATATCCGGAACAGTGATTACTTTGAACATTGAGATTTGAACATTGAATTTTATGAATAGTTTTTCGGCTGTCATTATCCATTGGTTTCGTGAGAATGGTAGGGATTTGCCTTGGCGCGAAACCAAGGATCCTTATGCCATCTGGCTGAGCGAAATCATCCTTCAGCAAACCCGCATCGCACAGGGATGGGAATATTGGGAGCGGTTCATGAAGACCTATCCCAAGGTTGAAGACTTGGCTGCTGCCAGCGAGGATGATGTCTTGAAACTCTGGCAGGGATTGGGGTATTACTCGCGAGCCCGCAACCTTCATACTGCTGCCAGACAGATAGTAGAGCTCGGTCATTTCCCTGATACACTTAAAGGTATCAAAGCCCTGAAAGGGGTGGGCGATTATACTGCAGCAGCCATCGGTTCTTTTGCCTTTGATATTCCGGCGGCAGTAGTAGATGGCAATGTGTACCGGGTTCTTTCACGTTACTTCGGAATAGATATTCCTATCAACTCAACGCAGGGAAAAAAAGAGTTTGCTGCGTTGGCTCAATCACTCTTGCCTGCTTCGTCTGCTCAGCAACTTTCTGATACAGCATTATCGCCTGTTGCTGCCTATAACCAGGGTATGATGGATTTCGGAGCTATCCAGTGCACTCCTCAATCTCCAAAATGTCTTGTCTGTCCGCTTGCCGAAACCTGTGAGGCGTTGAGAACAGGAAGGGTAGAGGAGTTGCCGGTGAAGAACAAGACACTGAAGGTGAAAACGCGCCATCTCTCCTATATATATATAAGGTGTAAAGGCGAAGTGGCTATCCACCGTCGCGGTGAGGGTGATATCTGGCAAGGATTGTGGGAACCATATAACGCATCAGATGCTCCGCAACTGCCTGCCTTTGTCCATAATCCTCTTCTCCTGGCTAAGGATGTGAAGCATGTACTTACCCATCGCATCCTCCTTGCCGACTTCTATCTGCAGGAAACAGAAACCCGCCCCCTGCTCCCTGATGATTATATCTGGGTGAAAGAGGACGAGGTAGAACAGTATGGTGTTCCAAGGTTGATAGAAATCATGTTGGAAATGGTTCAAGCTAAATCATAAAAAAGAGGGTGTGTCATAAGGCCATGACACACCCTCTCTTATTTATATATGTTCTGTTAGATATTTCGTCTCAAGCAAGAATTAGTAATTCTGTGCTTCAATCTGGAAGTAGCTCTGTGGGTGGTTGCAGACTGGGCAAACCTCAGGAGCCTTCTTGCCTACTACGATATGTCCGCAGTTAGAGCACTGCCAGATGCAGTCGCCGTCACGAGAGAAGACGAGCTTGTCCTGTACGTTCTTCAAGAGCTTGCGATAACGCTCCTCGTGGTGCTTCTCGATTTCAGCAACCATCTCAAACTTAGCAGCAATCTCCTCGAAACCCTCTTCGCGAGCCTCCTTTGCCATGCGTGGATACATATCGGTCCACTCATCGTGCTCACCATTGGCAGCAGCTTCCAGGTTCTTCTCTGTATCCTGGATAGCACCGCCCTCCAGATACTTGAACCACAACTTAGCGTGCTCCTTCTCGTTAGCAGCTGTCTCCTCAAAGATATTAGCTATCTGTACAAAACCGTCTTTCTTTGCTTTGCTTGCAAAATAGGTATATTTGTTACGAGCCTGTGACTCACCAGCGAAAGCCTCCTGGAGGTTCTTCTCTGTCTTTGTTCCTTTTAATTCCTTCATAATGTATTCTGTATTAAGTTATTAATATGTTCTTTATTAAATTCTTGTACAAAGAAAATGCAAACGAGCGCAATGAAAGCTTGCTTTCAAATTGCCGAGTGCAGCTTTTCTTACGCAAAGATATTGAAAATATTTCAAATATACAAATAAATTAAGAACTATTTACCTTTTTGGCGCTTATTTAAATAAAATAAAGCAAAACCAAGCATGGCAACACCGAATATCCACGAGATGATGGCACTCATTACCATACCCAGCGTATGAGTGAATCCCGCTACAACGAAGGTGAGGAAACTCACACAGGCTACAGTCAGGGCGTAAGGCAACTGTGATGATACATGATGTACATGCTTGCATTCCGCTCCCGCACTCGCCATGATGGTGGTATCGCTGATAGGAGAGATATGGTCGCCACATACCGCTCCAGCCATACATGCCGAGATAGAGATGATACGCAAAGGATCAGCACCAGGGAATACGGCGATGCAGATAGGAATCAGAATACCAAAGGTTCCCCAGGAGGTACCCGTTGCAAATGCCAGGAAGCCTGCTACCAGGAAGATGATGCCCGGAAGAAGCATCTGAAGTTCTGAGGCACTGCTCGCTACAACCGATGATACATATTCTGCCGCACCCAGCGAGTCGGTCATACTCTTCAGCGTCCATGCCAAAGTAAGAATCAGAATGGCTGGTACCATCGCCTCAAAACCCTTGATGAGACTACTCATCGCTTCGTCGAAAGGCAAGGTCTTGCGAATGGTAAACATCATGATGGTAAGAATCAGGGCAGCCAATGAACCGATTACCAAGCCTACAGAGGCATTGCTCGCAGCAAAGGAATCCACAAAATTGAGATAGTTGGCATTATCGGCATCGAAGAATCCGCCTGAATATACCATACCCACCATGCAGAAGATAATCAGCATGATGATTGGTATCACCAGGTCGCTCACGGTTCCCTTGTTCTTGGAATCCTCTTCCTGTTTGGCTCCCACACCATGCTCAACAATCTGCAGTTTGGTATCGCTCACCTCATCGAGCTTCCCGCCATTGGTTCGCTCGTACCATTCCTTCAGTCTTGCATCATACTTGCTCATCGCCTTGAAGTCGAAGCCCAGTATCACGATGCCAAACATAAAGAGGATGGTAAAGAATGCGTAGAAATTAAAAGGTATCGCCTTGCAGAAAAGTGCCAGTCCGTTCTCACCTCCTGATACGAAGCCCGATACCGCAGCTGCCCAACTCGAGATAGGGGAGATGATGCAGACCGGAGCGGCTGTAGAATCGATGAGATAAGCCAGCTTCTCCTTGGTAACACCGTTGCGCACTGCGATAGGGCGCATCACCGAACCCACGGTAAGGCAGTTGAAGTAATCATCGATGAATATCAGAATGCCGAGCAGAATGGTAGCAATCTGTACGCCAATCTTCGAGTGTACGTGCTTGGAAGCCCAACGGCCGAAAGCAGCCGAACCACCCGCCTTGTTCATCAATGAAACGATGCTGCCTAATACCACCAGGAATACCAAAATGCCCACGTTCCATGGGTCGGAAAGGCAATGTATCAAACCGTATGCCTTGGCATCATCGCCTTCACCTACAGTGTGGTTTGTCAGGTGAACGAGGAATCCGTCGAAACCTGTTCCCATCGAAATGCAATATTGAACGGCACCCAGTATGATACCGATAAAAAGAGAAGAATAGACCTCCTTCGTCTTCAGCGCCAGAGCAATGGCGACGATAGGAGGCAGTAACGACCATGCGGTCCCAATCATGTTGTAATCCATTTTATTGTTTTTGGGTTAGAAATATTTTGCTGAGGTGCAGCCTATCTTTTGCAAAGATAGTTTTTTTTGGTAATATATGCAAGCTTTTGGGCAGAAAAATGGTGCTTATGGGTTGATATGGGCTGTTTTAGCATATTTTATCATTATAAAGTGTCGTTTTTCTATATTTTTATTGTATCTTTGAAAACTCAAATTGCAACTCAATCTGAGATAGAATGGAAATTCAATTTTAACAACTTAATAATGGAGGACTAATTATGAACATCAATTCTGGTATTAAGCAAGCCGTGATTTTAACCATCGGCATCATCGTGCTTGGATTTTGTATCAAGTCGGGACTTGAAAGTGTGATTAGTAAAGACCGAAAGGTTGTAGTGAAAGGCCTTGCCGAAAAGGAGGTGGAGGCTGATAAGGTGACGTGGCCTATCGTTTCCAAGGAAATAGGCAATGACCTGCCTGAACTCTATCAAAAAATCAATGCCACCACAAGAACCATCAGAAACTTCCTGGTGGAGAATGGTGTAAAGACTAATGAAATCAACGTGAATGCGCCTGTGGTCATCGACCTCAATGCTGAACGGTATGGCGAGAACCGACAGGGCTATCGCTATAACATTACTTCCATCATCACGGTTACATCCAAGAATGTGAAACTGGTTCGCAGTATCATTGCCCGTCAGGGTAATCTGCTTCAGAAGGGGGTTGCCATTGTGGATGGTGGTTACGAGAATCCGGTGAAGTATGAGTATGTTGCCTTCCGTCAGATGAAACCTAAGATGATGCAGGAGGCGATAGAGAATGCTGAGCAGACTGCTGCCCAGTTTGCTGAGAACAGCAAGAGTAAGATAGACAAGATTATGAATGCCGACCAGGGCCAGTTCTCTATCGAAGACCGCGATTCCAATACCCCATATATTAAAAAGGTAAGGGTTGTTACTACCGTTACTTATTCTTTGAAGGATTAGGAGTAGTGATTAGTGAATAGTGATTATTTATTAGTGATTAATTGTAATAAGAGGGTGTGTTATAGACTAATGGCATACCTTCTCAAATTAAAACAACGAAAAACTATGAAGAAAATCATATTAGCAGCTATTTTATTTCTACCATTTCTTGTTTCTTGTTCTCAGAACAGGAAAGCACCTGATGTTTCTCCTCAAACGGCTGAAGAGAAGTCTGAGAAAACTGAAACTGCCAAGGTGCAATATCTCACCACATCTGATTTCAGAAAAAAGATTATGGATTACGAGGCTCATCCGGATGAATGGGTATTTGCCGGTTCCCGTCCTGCCGTCATCGATTTCTATACCACCTGGTGTGGTCCTTGCAAGATGATGGCTCCCGTAGTGGAATCTCTCGCCGGGAAATATGCCGGCAAGATAGATTTCTATAAGGTGGATATCGACCAGGAGTCCGAACTTGCTTCTGTTTTCGGTATCAGCAGCATCCCTACCTTCCTCTTCATCCCCGTGAAAGGCAAACCATCTGTGCAGATGGGTGCTATGCAAAAGGAGGATTTCGAAGGACTGATTGATAAAATTAAAATAAAATGACAATTTGGTAGCATCTCAAATTTCCATGCCTCTCCTTACCTATATGTAGGTATTTTCGGGCGAATACCTACTTTTGATGATGTCCTAAATTTGGAGATTTGTCAGATAATACCTAAATTTGCACTCGGAAAAAATGTTTAACGTAATTAAAAGTATTATAGTATTATGATTATTGAAAATGTTCATGCAAGAGAAATCTTGGATTCTCGTGGCAATCCTACAGTAGAGGTTGAAGTTTCTTTGAAGTCAGGTATCGTTGGTCGTGCATCGGTTCCTTCTGGTGCATCAACTGGTGAGAACGAGGCGCTGGAACTTCGTGATGGTGACAAGAGCCGCTATGGCGGCAAGGGCGTCTTGAAGGCTGTGGAGAACGTGAATCAGGTAATTGCGCCTGCTTTGGTAGGTTTTTCTGCCTTGGAGCAGCGTGCCATCGATTATAAGATGTTGGAACTCGACGGCACCAAGACCAAGTCTAATCTGGGTGCCAATGCCATCCTCGGTGTTTCTTTGGCTGTGGCTCATGCTGCTGCTGAGTATCTCCATATTCCATTGTATCGCTATATCGGCGGTTGCAATACTTACACTCTTCCTGTTCCTATGATGAACATCATCAATGGTGGTGCTCACTCTGATGCGCCTATCGCCTTCCAGGAGTTCATGATCCGTCCTGTGGGTGCTCCTTCCGAGAAGGAGGCTATCCGTATGGGTGCTGAGGTGTTCCATGCCTTGGCTAAGCTCCTGAAGAGCCGCGGTCTTTCTACTGCCGTAGGTGATGAGGGCGGTTTTGCTCCTGCACTCGATGGTATTGAGGATGCGCTCGACAGCATCTGCCAGGCTATCAAGGATGCCGGTTATGAGCCAGGAAAGGACGTGAAGATTGCCATGGACTGTGCTGCCAGCGAGTTTGCCGTTCAGGAAAATGGTGAGTGGTACTACGATTACCGCCAGTTGAAGGATGGCAAGAAGAAGGATCCTAATGGTAAGAAACTGACTGCTGCTGAGCAGATCAAGTTCCTGGAAGAACTGATTACCAAATATCCTATCGATTCAATCGAGGATGGCCTTGACGAGAACGATTGGGACAACTGGGTGAAGTTGACTGCTGCCATCGGCGATCGTTGCCAGTTGGTAGGTGACGACCTCTTTGTTACCAACGTGAAGTTCCTGGAGAAGGGCATCAAGATGGGTGCTGCCAACTCTATCCTCATCAAGGTGAACCAGATTGGTTCTCTTACCGAGACACTGGATGCTATCGAGATGGCTCACCGTCATGGTTACACCACCGTTACTTCCCATCGTTCTGGTGAAACCGAGGATACAACAATTGCTGATATTGCCGTAGCAACTAACTCTGGTCAGATTAAGACGGGTTCTATGAGTCGTACCGACCGTATGGCTAAGTACAACCAGCTTATCCGCATCGAAGAGCAGTTGGGCAATAGTGCAGCTTATGGTTATAAGAAGTTGAAATAGGAATGATGATATGAAATTGGAAAACACCAATTTCACCATAACAAAACATAATTAGTAATAACTGAATAGATCAGATACGAAATAGATGGGCATGGATGACTGTGAGGGTTGTCCATGCTTTTTTTCTTCTATGATGTATCTGCATCTTCATGTGTTTAACTGGATAACTTCGATATATTTTATTGATTATGACAACCGTATTGATTAGTGCTGCCGGGCTTTGCGGTGCCACGATTATAGGTGCCATTTTGGGATTCTTCGTCAAGGAGTTGCCTCATAAATGGAACGACGCCGTGTTGGGATATTGTGCCGGAATCATGTTGGCAGCTTCCACGTTGGGACTGATAGTGCCAGCCTTCGAACAGACCAGTCTTTGGTGGCTGGTAGTAATCGGCGTAATGGCAGGAGCCTTGTTTCTGAATGTGCTAGATCTGGTAACTCCCCATCTTCATCACATCACGGGACTAGACCCCGAGGAGCATCGCAACAATGCCCGACTCAGCCATGTGATGCTCTTCGTGATGGCGATAGCCCTGCACAAACTGCCCGAAGGCATGGCTGCTGGAGTGAGTGTCTGTTCGGCAGAGGGAGCAACGGAGTGGGGCGTATCCTTCGGTATCGCCCTGCAGAACATCCCTGAGGGTATGGTGATTATTGCTCCTTTAATGATGGCTGGTGTTACAGCAGTCCGCACCTTCTTCATTTCCATCTTCATTGCCCTGCTCGAAGTGGTAGGCATTCTGTTAGGTTTCGGTTTGGGTTCAGCCTCTTCCACCTTCCTCCCCGTGATGTTGGGCTTTGCCGGTGGCGCCATGCTTTATGTAACGAGCGACGAGATGATTCCCGAAACCCATGCCCATGGCTTTCAGAAGCAAGCCACCTACGCCCTTCTCCTGGGATTCATCACCTTTGTGTTGATGGAGAAATGTGTATGATTAGATTCTGATACCGAGGCAGGTAGTATTTCCTAAATACAGAGTGTGCTTAGGTGTAGGCTTTTTTGGGAAAAAAAGCGGAGCGTGATTTCACAACCACACTCCGCGCAAACTTAAACAACTAATAAAATATGGTAATGCAAGGGAAAAGAAAAGCCTATGATTATTAGTGGTTTATAGGGTATAAACCAACATTTAATTTTCTCTTTATTGCTTATTATTGGTACATTTTAGGTACTACTTTAGGTACTTTAACTTAATATGTTTCTTTATCCCATAAAAAAGTGGTATCTTTGCAGTGGTTAAATAACAATGATGTGCTTTGATAGGTACAGGATAAGTACCTAAATAAGTACCTAATTTTTTTGATTATGGCAAGAACAAAGAAAGCAGTTAAGGCAAAAGAACCTGTAAAGGTTTGGCTTAAACCTTTGAGAAATGGCAACAAAGCCATCTATCTTAGATGTTATGTGGCAAATACAGATAGCAAAGGTTACAAGTATGAAAGTCTGGGTATGTACTTAGTGCCAGAAGTGGATGCAGCAACAAAGAACCAAAATAAAAATACTTTGTTGGCTGTTGAGGCTATTAAAGCCCAGAGAATTATAGATGCAGCAAATGGTAAGGCTTCTATAAAGAAAGCAGATAGAACAAAGAAAACCCTGTTAGTAGATTGGATGCAGCATTATGCAGAAATAAAGGCTAAGTTGGGACAAAGCAAAAGCAATGCTGTGACTATTAATAATGTGCTGTTGCATCTGATTAAATATAAAGGTGATAAGATTACTATGGCACAGGTGGATAAAAACTTTTGTGAGGGCTTTGTATTGTATCTTGCAAATGGTACTACAATAGGAACAAGTAAGCCAAAGAAAATAGGTGAGCATAAAGAAAAGCCTATTGCACCATCTACAGCCAGACTTTATTTCAATACCTTTGTTACTGCATTAAATGAGGCTGTTAGGGATGGAGTTATAGACAAGAACCCAACAAGCCAACTAAAGAAAGAAGAAAAGAAACCTTTGAAAAGAGGTGGTAATGATAGGGGGTATCTGGAGATAGAGGAAGTTAAGAAACTGATGGAAACCCACTGTAATGATGAGCAAACAAAGATGGCTTTTCTGTTTGCTTGCTTCTGTGGTTTAAGATTGTCTGATATAAAAGATTTGAAATGGCAAGATATTAAGTCGGGTGAAGATGGGACGGTTGTCAGTAAGATTCAGGTGAAGACACAACAGAGTATTATTGTGCCTTTGTCTGCCAATGCCCTAGAGTGGTTGCCTGATAGGGGTGATGTAAAAGGGGAAGACTTAGTGTTTACCTTACCATCACATTTCTCAATAAACAGAAGTGTAAAGAAGTGGGCAAAGGATGCACAGATAGAGAAGAATGTAACGTTTCATCTTTCGAGTCACAACAAAATCTTTTATTAATTGAATATCAACGAATTAAGTATTTCAAAGAATGCAACTGCTAACGATTTAGAAACGAGCTATATTCTTTTTCTTTCACAACTTTGCAATATACAAAGAACGCTTTGATTTCGAGTGCAAAGTTAAATCTAATTTCTGAAAAACAACATTTTATGCTGTGATTTTATAAAATATTAAGATTGGTTTTTGCTATAGAAACTAAAAAATGCCACTTATGAAGTTTTCACAGGTGACAAATCTTATTGTGGATTTTGCACATTATTCCCAAATAGGATTTTCCTCCCAACCCCTTGTAAAGCCAATCATAAAGACAGGAATATTTGGGTATGAATCAAACAGGTTTTTAATGTCCTGCTTGATAGTATTTTCGGGATTAATAGCATTGCACAAATAGAGAAGGCAAGATATTACACCAAAAGCACGTTTACGTTGGTGTTCTGTCAAAGAAGAAAGCATCCATTTATCCCTGTGACGGTTTATGTTGGTTGGCTTCTTGGAAAATATCTTGTACCATATTCTTGAATGGTGTGCTATAATATTACGCAAAACTGAAATAGCTTCAAGCCAACTCGAAAGTTCTCGGGCTGAATATAAACCAAACTCATTTGCTATCCTTGATTTCAATGGAGATTGGTTTAAGAGGTTCTTGTACATTTTGGAAAGAGTGCCAAATGTCGCAGTCTCAAAAATCATCCATGCATCAGGATTATCTCCATCCAAAGAGTTTATGTTCCAATTTGAATGTTCTGCTATATATTGGCGCACAAAAGGGTCAGAGTTTCTGTTAAACTCATATTTCATATCCAACACTAAGTTTGTGTGGAACTGTTGGTTGTCAAAAAGAGAATTATCCAAATACCACAATCCTGTATCTGTAGCTAACGAGAGAGTTGTGATGAACTTTGTACGTAATCCGACCTCTAATATTTCAATTGCCCCAAATAATATGTTACGCAATTTTTTGTCAAACTCATATCGTTCTATAATCGTATTGAAATTTGCATCGCCAACAAAATGGTCAGTGCTCATATCCAGCATATCAACCCAATAGTATTTCAAGCGGAAATAACTAATCCTTGCCAAATATGAAGAGGCTGTTCGCTCATCATTAAAAACCATCCCTTTTTCTTTGAGTCTGGTCAGTTGTTCTTGTATTGTTCTTGGTTTCTGATTCATGTAATTATATAAAAAAATGACTCGCTTGCAGTTCTGATGGGATGCAAACGAGTTCTGTTGCTGCAAAGGTACGAATAATCATTGAAAATCCAAATATTTTAGCAAGAAAAATCGAGTAAAAGTGGATTTCTTTTACATATTTATATTTAATAATGTTAAATTAAGACTTAAAAAGACGTTTTATCATCCAAATAAGGTGGTTTTCAAGGTAAAAATGTTACCTTTGTATCGTCTATACCCATACCGGAAGCCCCGATGGGCAGAGGTTGGGCAGACATATATACATATAAGGCGTAACTGTACGCTTTGGTTTTGACAGTGTAAGAATCTGGCAGTTCGAGCAAAAGTTGTCAAGAACAAAGCAACGGGAACGCCTCATGAGGTGTATTGTATACAGCCCTCATTGGCTTCGGACGATTCTGTCGTTTGTTGTCAAGAGTGCTTTCTATATACGTACACAGGCGTGGGGCTTTCGGCGTTGCTCGTTTCGACAACTTGGGCGATGCCAGAGCCTTTACACTGTGGAACGAGTGACAGGACTGGCTCCACGTTTTCATGTATATATACCAACCATTTATTAATCAAGCCAATATGGTAGCCGTTGGCAAAAGAATAGTTGGTATGAGTTATATAAAAGTTCCAATCGCAAAAACTGAAAAAGGAGGGTTCCAAGTTACAATAGACTTGAACTTATATAGTGAAAAGGCTATCACAGCCACTATTTTCAGATATACAGACAAGTTTTTTGTTTATCAGAATACAACGCCAAGTGATGAAAAGCAAGTTTGTGTAATTTTTGAATCAAAAGACGAAAAACTTGACGAAAATATTGTCAAGCAATTCTGCAATGATTTGATTGACCAACAACTTCGTGAAATCACAACGGAGAAGTATGGGCATATTCGTGACTTAATCGTAGAGGAAGCATTTAAACCAGTTAGCCAATGAGACATTTCTTGATTTTCTTCGTAACATTCCTGTTAACGTCACTCTCTTACAACGATAAATCAGAGGCTTTAGTACCAGCTGATAGAAGTAAACAGGATATAAAAGAAATGGCAAAACGCCCATTGGTTCTTCAAAAAGCATCATTTTCTTTTGCTCCTTTACTGAAGTCATGCCACTCTTCCCATTACTCTCATCGGTCGCATAGTTCACACGTATCACATAGGTCTCACTATTCTTCAAGATAGAACAATGAATAATACTTATACTATACTTCCATTCCGCTTCGCTCGATTTAACGAAGACGAATATCTTCTATCGAATGATGTCGGAGAATATATATTCTTACAGAATGACGACTTTCAAAAATTCGTCAATGGGGAGCTTGCCCCTACAAGTGACTTGTTCTATGATATAGAGTCCAAGCAGATAGCCACAACAGACAATGTTGAGGATGTAGTGAAAATGCTTGCAACAAAGTTCAGAACAAAGAAGAGTATCTTGGAGGACTTCACTTCTTTGCATATGGTTGTACCAACCTTGCGTTGCAATTCAAGCTGTATCTATTGTCAGGTAAAACGACATGAAAGTACTGACCATTCAGCCGATATGACAAAGAAGACGGCAAAAAATATTGTCAAGACAATCTTCATGTCTCCTTCTCCTTGCATCAAGATAGAGTTCCAAGGTGGCGACCCTTCTACAGATTTTGAAATGGTGAAGTATATCATAGAAGAAGCAGAATGGCAGAACCTATTCAAGAAACGAGAATTAGAATTTGTCATTTGCACCAATCTCACCTTGCTCAATGAGAAGATGGTCAAGTACCTAAAGAAACATAATTGTATGATTTCAACATCTTTGGATGGTCCCAAGGATTTACACGACACCAATAGACCTCTCCAAAACAAGAATCTTGACCACCATGCTATCTTTGAGAAAAATCTACAAATGATTCGTGGTATTTGGGGCGATGATGAATGTGCATCTGCTTTAATGACAACCTCAAAGTATAGCCTCGGAAGATTCAAGGACATCATAGACGAATACATCAGATTGGGTTTCCATAACATCTTCTTGAGAGCATTGAACCCTTACGGTTTTGCAAAACAGCACAAGGATAAGATTGCCTACCCAATAGAAGATTTCGTAAAGAACTACAAAGAGGGGTTGGACTATATCATAGAACTCAACAAGAAAGGAACTTTCTTTGTTGAAGGATATGCCGCCTTGCTTCTTCGCAGAATTCTGACACCTTTTGCTACAGGTTTTGTAGACTTGCAATCTCCTGCAGGTGTTGGTATCGCTGGAGCAATATATGATTATGATGGCAGTGTGTACGTTGCAGACGAAGGAAGAATGATGGCTCGTTTCAAGAACTATTATTTCAGACTTGGCAATGTAAATGAAGATACGTATCAAAGTATGTTCAATGGAGAAAAGTTGCATGAGATTATAAGCAATGCTTGTAACGAATGCCTACCAGAGTGCGCTGAATGTGTATTCCAACCTTACTGTGGTGCAGACCCTGTAAGGAATATGTCAGAACAGGGTGATATGGTCGGGCATCGCCCAACAAATGAAATGTGTAAAAAGAATAAAGCGATTATGCATTATCTTTTTGAACTCCTTCAAAGGCATGACCCAGAGATAAACAGAATATTTTGGTCTTGGATAAAATAGTGAGATATGAAACAAGTAAAATCATTATACAACTCAAACACCCAAGAGCTTCTTGGACGAGTAACATTGAGCGGGAAGAATCTGTTCAACCGCTCAGCGTATATCCTTGTGACCAATGAAAGAAATGCACCTAAAGGCTACAAGGCTATCATTTCCACGCATGATTTATCAGATAAGTCATCCACGTCATATATTCAAGTAGATAATATTTCTAACTTCAATGAAGGCGATGTGATTAATATCACCACAGATGGAGAGATATGTTTTCTGTATGAAATCAACTCTACATCTAATGCTATTTTTGCAACAGCTCGTTGCAATCATCGTTGCATCATGTGTCCTCAACCACCTGTTTTGCAAGAGAAAGACAGGACAGACTTTAACCTGAACTTGATAAAATTGTTCGATAAGAACACACAAGAAGTCGGTATTACTGGTGGTGAGCCAACGATGATAGGTGATAGATTGTTTGATATTATACGCCAAATAAAGAAGTCATGTCCAAAGGCTGCAATAAGTATTCTGTCTAACGGTGTAAAATTCGCAGATATTGACTATGCTGCAAAATTGGCAGCTTGCAATCATCATGATTTACAAATAGACATTCCTATCTTTTCAGATATTGCGTCTATTCATAATCATATTGTAGGTGCTAAGACATTTTATAAAACGGTTCAAGGCTTATATAATTTGGCACAGTTTGGGCAACAAATAGGTTTGAGAGTAGTTATCCACAAACAAACTTATAACAGATTGTCACAGTTGGCAGATTATATCTACCACAATTTCCCGTTTGTAACACAGGTAGCCTTTATGCAGATGGAAACTACGGGATTGGCAGAAACTAACTTGAAAGATTTATGGATTGACCCATACGACTATAACCATGAGCTAAGAGAAGCCGTCCTCTTATTGAACGACAGAGGTATTACGACTTATATCTACAATGCTCAATTATGTGTACTTCCACCAGAATTGCGACCATTTGCAAAGCAATCTATCAGTGAATGGAAAGATGTTTATCTTCCTATTTGTGAAGGATGCGTACTTAAAGGTGAATGTGGAGGTTTCTTCTCTACAAACAAGAATAATATAAGTGCACATATCCACAAAATCGAATGTACAGATTCATGTACAGAGTGAATTGTTAACAATATTGTCAAACTAAAAAAAACGGAGGTATCAATGAAGAGACTAATGTTTTTACTTGTTTCGGCATTTATCGCAACAACGAGTTATTGCGCAAACGTTTCTGATAACATCATGAACGTATTGGGTAATAATGACGAAACAACTCAAATTGAGAAGCAGAAGAACCAGCCTTTGGTTTTGCAGAAAGCCATTGACATGGTGAAGAGTTCTCTTGCGGGTCACTACTCGCATAGTTCTCATTCTTCGCACAGTTCTCACAGCTCGCATAGCTCACACTCGTCTCACTATTCAAGTCGCTACTAAATAGTGATTCGTAAGGAAGCTTGCACGTTGTAAAAAATTATTAGGGAGGGATTTTTTGCCCTCCCTTTTTAAGAAATTCTGCCCGATTTAATGTTGTTTATGTAACTTCTTCTTAATTATTTCAGATTCTTTTCGGAGTTTGTTGGCTATACTGTCTTTATATGCAGCTATTTCAATCATCTCATAGTGTCTGCGGACAGAATCCTCATACACAGCGACACAATTTCTAACATTATTGATAACCTCTTCATCACGTTGTACTGAGAAATGCTTTTCTATGTAGCGAATATTCGGGTCGTCAGATGGCAGTACCATTCGCAATGCTCGATACTTCAAGTCTGCCTCCTCCCAATCTTGGTGTTCTCGCCATTGGGTTAGATTGCCCCAAATGGATATGACAAGAGATAGAGCCAAGCCACCAATGAAAAGTAGAACATACTTTGAAGTTGGCTCGAAGCGATGGGTTACAATCTTCTTTTGAGGTGTATTACCCATTGCATGAAGTTTGTCCTGCACATTTTTTGATGTGGCATTCAGCTCTTGTTTCACCTGATTAATGGTATCAAACAAGAGTTTGCTTCGCAGTTCATCTTTGCTTGCTTCTTTCTTGGTAAGGTCGGTAAAGATGCAGATAGCCTCTCTTAATTTTGCCATTTTTCCAATAGTTTCCTCTTCTTTTGCAGATACAGAAAGGATGGCTTTTTCAAGTTTGCTTGTGTCAATACTTGCAGGGCTGAGAACTGTTTCCGCTCCTGCGTTCTTTGGTGAAGCAGAAAGTTCATCAACTTTCTGCTCCAATCTCTCAACTGTGCCGTAGATAGCTTCCAACATTTCTTCTTTCATATTTCTTTTGTTGTTAGAATGGTTTGTAACTTGCATCAAAGGCTAAAGCCTCGTCTGCGTTTCTTCTTTTTCTTCTTGGATGATTCATCCTCTGGGAATGGCTCAAAGGTCTGAGCGTTGGCAGGAACAAAAAGTCCAATGGAAGAAATACCGTCCCAAGGGTCTTGACTGCTCTCCGATATGGATGGCTCCTGATTGTTCTTGTGATAGCCTTGCTCGTATTGCAGAATAGAGTTGGATCTTGGTGATACATGGTTCTCCATTCCCTCAAACCTTGCATTCAGTTTGCCAAAGCTATAGCCTCTGCTAATCTGCGTACCCTTGAAGCTATATCCATCCTTGCAGAAACGGATGCCTTGCACCTTGGTTCGCTCCTTGTCCTTATAGACAACCTCTAAGTGAACACCTCGTTTTGCAAGTTCACTTTTGAGCTCGTTCCAGCTATCTGCCATTTTCAATGCGCTCTTTACAGCATTGTGAATCTCATATTTAGCACGCTCAGCATTGCGTAAATTGCGAGTATTAGTATTGCTCTTGTCCGTTCCGTAGGTCAGTCCATACTTGGATTTTAGAGCCTTGGTCACCTGCTCATTACGCCTGTAATCGTGGGTGTCTGATATGAGTTTGCCCTCGTTATTGACGCGGTTATACACGATATGACAATGTGGATTGTCTGTATTGTGATGCCTCACGATTATGGATTGGGTATCGGTGATGCCCATCATCTGCATGTATTCAATGGCTATCTTAGCCATGAACTCATCCGTCAAACGTGGCTTATCCTCGGGCTTGAAGCTCAAAGCTATGTGCCCCACAGGCTTCTTAATCCTTGGGTTTAGCTGCCTTTGTAGCTCGAAACTTTGCGTCATCTCGGCATTCGTGCCGAGTAACACACCATCGGAAGCAAGGATTTTAGCCTCGTCCTTCCCTGTCACATAGCGGATACAGCCAGCAAATGAGCTGCCTTTCTTTAGCTTGCCTATCATGTGGTATCCTCCTTTCTGCCTATTCCGCATGACTTCGATTTTGGACTTGCTTGGCGATACTCGCCAAGGATGGCTTTCAATCTTCTCAACAAGTCCACCACATACATATGGGTTTCATGGAAACCTCTCTGATGCGACAGCTTGGTAAGTTGGTTGAGGTTGTTCGCCATGCCAATGAGGTTCTTGGCGATGGCTACCGTCTCTGCGTTGTGTCCGCTGACCACCTCGCCGTTCAAGGCGGACTCACGGATGTACTCCGCCAACTTGCGGTTGGCTTTTCTCGCCCTCAGCCTCAGAGCCTCGTAGCTTGGCTTCGAGAACTTTACCGTGACAGACTTCGACAGCTTGCGAACCCTGCCCGTGGGCGGTCTTCCGCCCTTTCTCTTGTCTTGTTCCTGTACGTTTGTCATTCGATACACTGTTTATAGTTGGTACACTCACTTTCTGCGACCGTTGGGAGCAAAAAATCTCCGCCCTCATGGTGGAGCGAGGCGTTTTGGGGTTCTCAAAACATAACCTCGCTCCCTCTCAGAACACGTTAGTTGGAACTACTGCCTTTCAGCCATCCATGTCCAAGGTCGCAGACCTTAATTCTCACAATTTGCGCCAAGCCTCGAAGTCCTCTTCATAAAGGCTTAGGTGGTGGCGCACGATGTTCTCGATGATGCCCGATACGCTCATGCGTCTCCCTCCGAGGATGCGGACGACACGATCAAGACGGTCTCGTACATCGGAACTGACGAAGACTGGCTTGCGGTCGTCAATCCTTGGAACTTGGAGGAATGTCTGCTGATACTCCTCTAATGTCGCCTTGCGCTGCTTGCCACTGATGCGCTTCTGCGGATTCGGTGGCGATTGAGCCTCGTTCGTTGATGTTTCCTCTCTATAGGGAGTTGTTGCAGCAACTTTCTCTACAATTGCTCTCAACTCAGGGTTCTCTACATCATCATAGAGAGAATTACAACTACTTGGATTGGCTTTGTTGCCATACGTAGATGGTTTAACAAAATCCAAGTACTCTTTTTCCTTCAGCTCCTTTTGCCCAGGAGTCAAGACTGCATCTTTTGTTTTTGCCATAACTTACATTGTTTAAATTGTTGGTATAGTGGTCACGGTATGCACCATTGACCGATTGTCGGGTGCAAAGTAAGTGTACTGTGTGCAGCCATGCAACTGATTGGGTGTAACGTGGCAATTTAGTTGTAGCTTGCTTATTTACATACCGAGATAGTTGTGAGAACTTCAACGTATTTCTCAACTCATCATTGTTCATGTATTCGTTGCAGTCGTGCAAGTTTTTCTTGTTGTTTTTGGCGTTGAAGTCGGCAAACCCCGGCAACATACTGCCACAGAAATTGAAAACGCTTGTTTTTAGATTGCCGTGCCTTATCTTTGCACTCACAAACGTGGAGCACAGCATATGCGTGGAGCTTTGCGACATATAACATAGTATAAACTTAGAAAAAAGAAAAGTATGGGATTCATCGTATTCGAGGAAGAGGCATTCAACTATCTTGATGCCCAGTTGGAGAACTTCGTGAAGCGCATGGACAGAATCCGTGAGCGCAGTGAGGACAAGACCATGAACAAGTGGCTCGACACGCAGGACGTGTGTCAGACGCTCAACATCTGCCCACGGACAGTGCAGACGCTTCGGGACAACGGAACTTTGGCTTATACGCAAATCAGCCACAAGACCTACTACAAGCCGGAGGACGTGATGGCTATCGTAGCAGTAGTGGAGGACAAGAAAAAGGACATGCGCTTTCGCAAGCGCACAGGTTAGGCTGTCAATATACAACAGCCACTTAATCCAAAGCAGCAAGTAAACCGAGTAACGTAAGTATCAACAATAAAACGAGACAACTATGAGCAATGAAGTAATGACAAGAAACAGCGAGTGGATGAACCACATCGTGAACCACCTCAACCGAATGGTTGACAATTTTGAACGTGCCGTGATGAACTACCGCCCCATGCTTGGCGGTGAGCGGTTCATGACGGACAAGGAGCTTTGTGCCAGACTGCAACTGAGCCGAAGAACCCTGCAGGACTACCGAAACAACGGTGTCATCCCGTATATCCAGCTTGGCGGAAAGATACTCTACCGCGAGTCCGACATTCAGAAGATTCTGATGGCTAACTATAGTGAAGCGTACAGAATGAAGGGCTTGTAGGAGAAATACATGTCCTTGATGAGAGGGGTGAAATGAACAAGGCGACAACGTATAACTTACCGAGTGTGGCTGTTATAGGTTGTCGCCTCGTTTTATTGGCTATACCGAGTTGGTCATGTTTGCCGGGTGTTCTCCGTATGGTCTGAATAAAATCTAATACTATGCTAAAACACTGCGGTGGTTCGCCCAAGTGGCTGGAGGCGCAAAGCCTCCAAGGAACGTTGCTTTATGGCAGGTCTATGCCATTGCATTCTCTGTAAAGATACAGACCAGTTTAGTGCGGCTTGTCTGTCTGCCGATGACGGACTGCATGATGAACTCCCGAAAGGCTCTGCTCTCAATGCTGTCAATACGGAAGGCTACCGCAATGACGAGTTCAAGGCTATACACATCATAGCTGATGCGGTCGTTCTTCCTGACATGACGGCGTACACCCTGCTCTTTCAGAATGCCATCCTTGAATATAGCCTTGACAGCCTTGCGCACATAGCAGCCGAATACATTATACATGTCGGCAATCTCCTGCATGGTCATCCATACAGTATCGGTCGGCATGGATACCGTTCCGCTCTCGCTGATAGTTATAACTCCTCTGTTCATTTTTCGTCCTCCTTATTTCTCTTTTGGTCAGTTTCTTTTGTTTTTCTGCGTTGCATCAGTTTGTCCATGTCTATGGAAATCTTGTTATCGGTGATAACGGCATAGATTTGGGTGCTTCGCAGATTGGAATGCCCCATCATCTTGGCGATGCTTTCCATTGATATGCCCGAAGTAACCATGTTTACTCCGAATGTATGTCTTGCAACGTGTGCGGTAAGGTTCTCATTTATACCCAAAGCCACACCGAGTGAATGAAATTCAAACCACATGGAATCACGTGAAGAAAGAGGGAAAACAGGTTTGCTATCATCCGCTGTATTGTATAGCGACATTATTTGTTCAGCTATCGGATGCAAGGGAATGAACGCTTCGTTGTTGGTCTTTGCTCTTTTCTCACGGATGTATTTTCTACCGTCTGCCGTCATCCCGATATGGTGTGGATACAGGTTACGTAAATCGACATAAGCCAAACCTGTAAGGCTGGAGAAAACAAACATTCTGCGTGCCAACTCCAAAGCCTTATCCTCCATAGGAGTCTCCATAATGAGCAGCAAGTCATTTCTGGATATATGTCTACGCTTTGGTGAGCCTTTCTTTTCATATCCGACATCTTCCAATGGATTGAATTTCAGCAGACCTCTGTCAACAGCGATATAAACCAAGCGTTGCAGCCAACAAAGATTATGGTTCGTATTGGATGCACTATACCCTTTGCCAATCAAGAACAACTTATAAGATTTGCCAAATTCCTCAGTCAAATCTTCAAATGCAATGTCATTCATTCCTCGTAACCCGATGAACTCTCGCAAGTTGAGCTGCGATGTCTTAGATTGGCGATAAGAAGATGTTGAGTTAATACGGATGGAGCGCAGCCTAAGGCGTTCACGCTCCTCCTCGCCAGTGGCAAGCAATGTCATCGGGATAGTATTTGCATCAACAATAACATTCTTCAGAATCTCGGCGGTAACGATGCCCTTTTCCTTTGTTGCCTGCTCGTAGGCTTCGTCAATTCTTAGTCTGAACGCTTGCAGTTGTCCGTTCACTCTTGCATTCTTGGCTTCACCTTTTTTCGTGTCCCATTCTTCGGGAGCACAGTAAAGACCTGTTGCTATGGCTGACACTTTGCCGTCAATCGTGATACGGCAAAATATAGATGTGGTTCCGTCTGCCTTTACTCTGCCACGGTTGATATAATAAAACTGCTTGTATGTACTTCTCATTTTTATGTTCCTTTCTTATTTTGTGATAATATTACAGGACAAACTTGAAGTCCTTGTTGGCTTCGATGAACTTGTCCATATCCTCAAATAGCTTTTTCGGGGTGACACGTGCATAGATTTGCGTGGTCTGAATGTTGTTGTGACCAAGCATTCTGCTGATAGTCTCTATCGGAACACCTTCTTCGAGCGTAACGAGCGATGCGAAACTGTGCCGTCCAACATGATAGACCAAATCCATACTTATGCCAGATAGTACTCGGAGACTTTTCATGTTACCTCTCAACACTCGAAATTCCTGTGGCGGTAAAAGAGTAGGTCTTGTCGGGTCTTTGTATTTCTCCAACATGGCAAGCGCCTCTGGCAGCAGCTTCACACGTGCAAGCATCTTGTTCTTCTTTCTGTGGTATTTCAGCCAAAGGCTGCCCTCCTCATCACGAAAGAGGTTTTCTTCCGTGATAGAAACAGTATCGGCATAAGCCGTGCCTGTATAGCAAGCGAAAAGAAAAAGGTCACGGGTCAAAGCCAACGATTTTCTTCGCTCTGGTATTTCGAGGTCACGGATTTTCAAGAAGTCCTCACGTGTCAATGCCTTTGGTGGATTCTCTTTCTTTTGAGGTAGCTTGAAGTGCATGAAATGATAACGCTCGGAGTGTCCTGCCTTGAAAGCTATTCGGCAGGTCTTCTTCAAGATGGCGAGATAGTGGCGGACTGTATCAAGTGCAAGCCCTCTCTCGTCCAAGCAAAAGTCCATGTACTCACGGATAAACTGCTCGTCAAGCTCACCGAATGCCACATCGTCAGTTCCATAACGCTTCTTGACGAACAATCCCAATGTCAGGCGGGTGTACTGGTAGTTTGGCAGCGTGCCTTTCTTGTAGTCGATGCCGATTCTTGACTCAATGTCCGCAATGATGGCGTCAAGCTGCTTCAACAAGGTCATCTGAGTGTCTGCACTGCATTGAAACAGATCCTTTATCGCCTTTGCGTCAAAATCCGTCTTGCGCTCCACAAGTGACTCGTAGGCTGAGTTTATTGCTAGCAACAGCTTGTCAATCTTGGCGTTCACTTCCACAGCCTCCTTGCTCTTGCCGTCAAGTCTGCTCTCACGTGGATTCCATAACTTTGGCGTACATGACAACTTGCAACCGAACTGCGCCATTGTTCGGTTGAGGGTGATACGTCCCATGATTGGAGCCTTACCGTTCTTGTCCAATCCGCTCTTTTTAAGGTAGAGCAGCACCTTGAATTTTTCAACTTTCATCTGCTTACTTTTTTAGTTTGCAAAAATAATCAATCAGTAAGCATTCTCCGTCATTGAAAGTTGTGCAGAACAGTGCAACAAACACTGGTGACAAACTATTTGTTTTTCACCTCGTTAGCAGTGTTGGTTTCGGTAACTGACCGCTAACGGTTTGGTAACTGAAACAACTCAATATCCTGCTCGGATTTGCTTTGCAGCCAATTGGCAGAATTATGAAATATTGCTCATTCTCAACCACTTGCAGTTCATTTCTCTCATCTTCACTTTCCGTTGCTTTTGCTTAAATTGTGCACATGAGCAGACATACATTTGCTACAACTTTGCTAACTTTGGGTGCAGACATATATACAACAAGCAAGTTATTGGGACACCAGAATTTAAGAACAACACAGATTTATGCAGAGGTTATTAGTAAAAAGAAAGTTGAGGCTGTGAACTTAATGGATAATGTTTTTTAATTAGCTAAAGATATGAAAGATTTTTTGAAAGTAGTTGATGCCTGTGATGATATACAGGTGGTTAAGAATGTGGTGAGCATCTTAGTAGAGGGAATGGAAACAGGAATGAATGATGCTGCAATACTTGAAACCCTAAAGAGTGCTTATAGTGAGTTGATGGATTGCCATTATACAGAAGAACTTGCAAAGCTGTATTATAGTGGCAATGGTATAGATGCTGAGGTTTGGGATGCTGCAAAGAAAGCCTTTGGTGACCCAATGAAAATTAGTGTTACTAATGTAGGTTTTAAGCAGAGAGGAAACCCAAATGCAAAGTCTATAAATGAAGATGATACTTTAGTATTAAAGTCTGCATCTGAAATGTATGGTAATATTATAAATTTGTGGGATTGGGTTGTTTTGTATGGTAGAATGAGCCAGAACACAAAGGGCACTGATGATATTGTTGAGGCTTGTAAGGTGTTTCTGGATAATAAGTTTTTGCCTTACTATGATATAGACTAAGTGGAGGATGGGGGAGAGATACCCCCACCCCCCCTACAGGTGTTTTGTTTTTGGGGTAGTAACCTTACATAAAAATTTTTTCTTTTTTATTTTTAGCTATGGGAAGTATTAGATTTTATAGAAACCTTATTGATAAAGTGTTCCCTGTGACAAATTGTTTTAAGGGTAGGTATTTTGAAGATGGTGTAAAAATGCTGCTGAGCAAATACACAAGGAAAGAAATATCTGAAATAAGACTGTATGCCTACCAAGATATAAGTATATTCCAGAATATAGGACAGGCTTTTAAGGATGAGGTAATGGCAGGTAAGCCAACAAAGGAACAGATGAAAGGTTATTTAGATACAGCTTTGTTTGAACTTTCTCAAATTGGGTATGGATGGAAAGAGCATCGTTGTGTGGGTGTGATAGGATCAGATAAGCCGGTTAAAGATAGTGTGCATAAAGATTTAATAGAAGATGTAAGGGATATTGCCTGTTGTGTTGATATACAAACGTTGAGGTTGCTTGGTAGTGTGGAAGAAATAGCGGAATATATAGGCTATGAGTTTCCCAAATGGTGGTTTAGGGAGGATGAAGATTGTGGTAACAATGAGGATTTGACTGAATACCAGAAAGAATGCTTTGCAAAGTTGATAGATGCAGGCTATATGCACAAGAATGGGGATGGTTATAGATATGAATGGCACAAGAGTAAGGCACTTTTGGCATATACAATGGAGAGGATATTTTGCAGCAGCTTAAAGGATGATTTCCCAGAAACCAAACTAAACAAAATGTTTGGTGAGAAAAGGTTAGGAAAGACAAGGAGCGATATTCATTTGGTTAATAAGAAACTACCAAAAGGTTTTGATGATATAGATAGAATTTTAGGTTAGTCTTATGTGATGGTGATATAGTATGCACTATGTGATGCACCATATATCACCATTTTTATTTGCCTTTTTGTTGTACCTTTGCAGTGCCAAGTGGTAATGATAGGCTTTCATTTGGGGAAAGTTATTTTTGTTATTGCGGGTACAGGGGAAAGTAGATGCACCCAAAGTTCTATGATATTGTACCCTGTGTTCCATTTTAAAATAAAAATATGGAACAGAATATATTTATTATGCAGCAATTAGAAAGGATAAAATCTTATACTCTATTGGCTGCAAAGAATGTATTAGGTATTGATGATATGGTTGCACTAACAGGGCTTTCTAAAAGCTATATTTATAAGCTGACCTGTAGAAAGGAGATACCATATTATAAGCCAAACGGCAAGCTGATTTATTTTGACCGCCAAGAGGTTGAGGGATGGATGAAACAGAACAGGGTGAACTCTATTGCTGAGGCTGAACAGGTTGCATCTAAGTACTTAATGGAGAAAGGGGGCAAGGTATGATAATTACAGACTATTACAAGTTTGAGAAAACGGCTTTGCTTTCTGGGACAAGAATGGATTGTGTAGCCTCAACAAAGGGCTATCCAGAGTTTGAGGATAAGAGAAAAACCAGAGGTAATAAGCAAACTGCAAAGAAAGATGCAAACTTTGTGGGGGCACTAACTTGCTATTATGGTGATGTACCAGATAGATTTGGGGATGATGCCAGAAGAAAAGCGGATAAGTCTGTTTCTATTGGTAGTAAAAACCTTAGTAGTGTTTATGTTCCAGACGTTACTTTGCCTTATGCCTTTGGTGATGTGCAAGGTACAACAGATGCAATATTGTTTGTGTTTGGTGATAACTTTGGGGTGACCGATGGCAGAGTGAACCAAGGTGCTGTAATGGAAATGTTTATTTGTAGAGGGCAAAGTAAAAATTGCCAAGCCCTTTATAACTTGCTTTGTGATGGTGGTCTGGATGAAGAAATTGAAGCTATAAGAAAGCAGGCCGTTACTGATTTGGTAACACCTTTGAATGCACCTGCTGAGGCTGAAAAGGGCTGAACTCTATAGTAAGTTGTTTAATGTTCCTAATTTAGTAACGCTTATGTTTGATAGTGTAAACTTTAGGCTAACAAGAAGTGATTATAATGGGGTAGATTTCCTTAGTGAAGTGCCCTGTTATATCACTGATATTTCTGAGCATCATTATGAAAATGGTATTGTGATTACAGGCTGTTTGGATAACCTTAAAGTATCTTGCAATGAGTACCAGATAAAAGTGAAAGATGGCAGTTTATGCAAATGGTATTTTGGGGATAACTTGCAGACTATGGGAAGAAAGGACACAGAAAGGGCAGTTGAAAAATTGTCTGACCTGTTGCACCTACCTATGGATAAAGCACAAGTTACAAGAATAGATGTAAGCCAAAACTTTATAATGAAACACCCACCATCTGTTTACTTACAGCATCTGGGAGTGCTGAAAGGTGCAGCCAGATTAGAAGAACCAAACACCCTGTATTATAGAAAGCAAGATTGTGGACTATGTTTTTATGATAAAGCAAGGGAGCAGAAAGCCAAAAGGGAAACATTACCAGAACTCTTTGAGGGAAGAAATGTTTTGAGGTATGAGCAAAGATATACAGGGAGGCTTGCAAGGCATCTGGGAGTACCAGAGGTTAGGGCATCTATGCTATATGATGAGGCTTTCTATATTGACTTGCTGAACAGGTGGAGGGATGATTATAAAGCTATCCAGAAAATTAATGATGTGCAGTTAAACTTTGATTGTATGAGGAACAAGAAAGATTTGAATAGAATGGGGGTGCTTTCTTTAGTTGAAAGAGTTGGTGGGCTTAATGCTATGATGAACCAGATAACAGAGGCAAAGCAACAGGGCAAGTTAAGCAGAAAGCAGGCCTTTGATTTAAGACAAGCTATAAAGGAAGCCTGTGCAGTGAAAGATGGTTTAGTTGTAGAAAATGAAGCGATAGCAGAACTCAATAAAAAAGTTGTTGAGGCTGTTAGGTTTTATAGATAGTTTAATTTGGGTTATCTACCAGTTAGAAATTTGTAGATATACAGCCCGATATAATGATTTAAATATTTTTTTATGGAAAGATATAAAATGAAATACAAATACTTTATGGGTGTTGTGCAAATTACCTTTAAAGTCTGGAGTGATGGTAAAATAGATATAAAGTTAGATGATAACTTTGCTTTGTCTATTGGTTATGGAAGTGCCTATGCAATGAAGAAAGGATGCAAGGCTTTTCAAATGGCAATAAATACCGATTGGGCAAGGGTTGATGAAACAGGAAAGATATTCCTGTTTTCTGATAAAGGCTTAATACCTTTGGGATGCTGTAGTATTTATGGAGATTGGGATTTGCATTACTGATGGCTGATTTTAAGAGAGAAACCCCACTGCAAAAGATGGCTTTAAATAAACTGACTGATGCAGTAAAGGAGTATCTTAAAACAATAGAGATCCCCAAGGGAGGTAGACACAGGAAAACTACCTTTGTGTTTGTTGGTGATAGGTTTAAGCCAGATAGTATAGATTGCCATATTGTGAAACTTAAAAAGAATGGTGATGGAGAATTTATTAAACAGGATGCAACAGACTAAGATGGTATCTTATGTTTGTTGTGATGAGGCTTTTAAATACTATGAGGTTGCAATAAATGGAGTGGTGGTATTGTTTAGGCAGAATAGTAAGCGACCAGATGGAAAAAGATTATTTTGCTTGAATGATGCTTTAGCAAAGTTGTTGGGCTTTGGCTGTATTGCTTCTATGATGTTATGCTTTCCAAAGATTAGGTATTGGAGGGGCTATATAAGTGTACAAAGCCTTAGAAAGCAGATGGAGAAAGGGGGTAGTTTTATATTGGATGATAGTTAAAAGATAGTGCCCTGTTGGTACAGATGTAGAGGCAAACCAACAGGGCTCTTAACTATAAAATGGTTAGAATTAACACAAGCAAGGATATTTTGTACAGTGCTTTCTATGTTTTTAACATTAAATTTCTTTGCTTTCCAGATAAATTTGCTACCTTTGCACCAGAAACCCCACTGATAGTGCATTTGCACTGCAATGTTATTTAACCCATCTTGCTATAAGGTGGGGTTTTTTATGCAGTTTAGGTACTACTTTAGGTACTCAATGCTTTGTTGAGGCTGCTTTGAATATGGTTTTATTTTATGTAACTATCTGATAATAAAAAGGCTACACCATTTCACAATGATGTAGCCTGCAAACTTAAACAACCAATAAAAGAAATAGATTGATCGTTCAATTGTTATATCTGATGAAGAGTAGCTCTTATTAGAGCTTTGTTTTTTTATCTGTCAGAAATATGTCTTATGTTGGAAGACATTGCTGATTAGCGGATGAACAGGAGTTCACGATACTTAGGCAATGTCCAGAGCTCATCGGCTACAGTCAACTCCAACTTATCAATCTGATAACGGATTTCCTCCATCTTTGGAGCTACCGTGTCATGATAAGCTATCGCCTTGTCGTGCTCGTTCTCAATCTTGTTGGCAACCTTGCGGGCATTTACCAACTCCTCAACACCTGTCTCGATAATCTGAGTGCGCTCGGCAATCTTCTTGATGATATTGATGTTGCGGGCAGTCAACTTCTTGCCTTCCTCGTCGCCGAAGATATCAATCATGTTCTCCACATTCTTAGCCAACTGACTCTGATAGTGAGTAGCCACAGGGATGATGTGGTTCATGCTCAAGTCGCCCATTACACGAGCCTCAATCTGAATCTTCTTGGTGTAGGTCTCCCATTTCACCTCGTTACGAGCTTCCAACTCGTTCTTCTTCATGACGCCCATATCCTCGAACATCTTGATAGAGGCTGGGTCGAGATAACGCTCGAAAATCTTTGGACAACTCTTCTCGCAGTCCAAACCACGCTTGGCAGCTTCCTCTACCCACTCATCTGAGTAACCATTGCCGTCGAAACGGATTGGCTTGCAGGTCTTCAAATCCTGACGAACGATATCGATGATGGCAGATGTCTTGTCCTCACCCTTGGCAATCAACTCATCCACACGCTTCTTGAAGTCGGTCAAAGCCTCGGCTACGGCGGTGTTCAATACGATCATTGCTGATGCACAGTTAGCCTCAGAACCTACGGCACGGAACTCGAAACGGTTACCGGTGAAGGCGAATGGTGATGTACGGTTACGGTCGGTGTTATCAATCATCAACTCTGGAATCTCAGGGATATCCAACTTCATGCCCTGCTTGCCAGCTACGGTGAAGAGATCCTTCTTGTCGGCTTTCTCAATGTGCTCGAGAAGGTCGGTCAGCTGCTTGCCGAGGAATGAAGAGATGATTGCTGGAGGTGCCTCGTTGGCGCCCAGACGATGAGCATTGGTTGCACTCATGATAGATGCCTTGAGCAAACCGTTGTGCTTGTATACACCCATCAAAGTCTCTGTGATGAAGACTACGAAACGGAGGTTATCCTCTGGTGTCTTGCCAGGACCATGGAGCAGGATGCCGGTATCTGTAGCGAGACTCCAGTTGTTGTGCTTACCGGAACCGTTGATGCCTGCGAATGGCTTCTCATGGAGAAGTACGCGGAAACCGTGATGGCGAGCTACCTTCTTCATCAAACTCATCAGGAGCATGTTGTGGTCAACTGCAAGGTTGGTCTCCTCGAAGATAGGTGCCAACTCAAACTGGTTTGGTGCTACCTCGTTGTGACGGGTCTTGCAAGGAATACCGAGTTCGAGAGCCTGGATTTCCAAATCCTTCATGAATGCCTGAACACGCTCTGGGATGGCTCCGAAGTAGTGGTCGTCCATCTGCTGGTTCTTGGCAGAATCGTGACCCATCAGGGTGCGGCCTGTCAGCATCAGGTCAGGACGTGCTGCATACAAGCTTTCATCTACCAGAAAGTACTCCTGCTCCCAACCGAGATTGGAAATAACTTTCTTGACATCAGGGTTGAAGTAGTGGCAAACCTCTGTTGCTGCTACGTTTACAGCGTGCAATGAACGGAGCAATGGAGCTTTATAGTCGAGAGCCTCACCAGTGTAAGAGATGAAGACGGTAGGGATACAGAGTGTATCGTCGATGATAAATACAGGAGATGTTGGATCCCATGCAGAATAACCGCGAGCCTCGAAGGTTGAGCGGATACCGCCAGATGGGAAAGATGAAGCATCAGGCTCCTGCTGAACGAGCAACTTGCCTGAAAATTCCTCGATCATACCACCCTTGCCATCATGCTCGATGAAGGCATCGTGCTTCTCGGCAGTACCTTCTGTCAATGGCTGGAACCAGTGAGTGTAGTGGGTTACGCCATTCTCGTCAGCCCACTGCTTGATGCCTTTGGCTACGGCGTTGGCGATGTTACGGTCGAGACGTGCTCCGTTGTCGATGACGTCTATCAGTTTCTCATAGACATCTGCAGGGAGATACTTGTACATCTTCTGTCGGTTGAATACCTTCTTTCCGAAGAATTCACTTGGTCGCTCGCTAGGAGCGGTTACCTCAACAGGCTTTCTCTTGGAAGCCTCTGAAACAGCTTCAAATCTTAAGTTGCTCATACCTTATATTTTTAAATGTTTAATGTTCAATGTTAAGTGTTGAATTATTTTCCCAGCCATTTGGCTATTCTCTCCATGGCTTCCTTGCAGTCCTCATGCTCGCCGAAGGCGGTGAGTCGGATGTAGCCTTCGCCCGATGGACCGAAGCCGACACCTGGAGTGCAGACTACGCTGGCACCATAAAGCATTTCTTCGAAGAATTTCCAGCTTGGCGTATTGTTTGGCGTCTTCACCCAGAGATAAGGTGCATTCTCGCCGCCATATACTCTCAAACCGAGTTTCTGGAGTTCTGCTCTCATGAAGTGGGCATTCTCCATATAGTAATTGATTGTTGCCTTTACCTGTTCCTTACCCTCTGGGGTATAGATGGCTTCGGCAGCACGCTGGCTGATATAGCTGGTACCATTGAACTTGGTGCACTGGCGGCGGTCCCAGATAGGGTTCAGTGCCACTTCCTCACCTGCCAATGTCTTTGCCTTCAACTCCTTAGGAACGATGGTGTAACCACAACGCACACCGGTGAATCCGGCAGTCTTCGAATAACTGTGGAATTCTATCGCTACCTTTCTGGCTCCACGAATCTCGTAGATAGAATGAGGAATTGATGGGTCGGTGATATATGCCTCGTAGGCAGCGTCATAGAGGATGATGCTCTCGTTCTTGATAGCATAGTTTACCCATTTTCTGAGTTCTTCTTTCGAGATGACCGTACCCGTTGGGTTGTTTGGATAACAGAGATAAATCATGTCCACACGGTGGTCTGGAATCTGAGGGATGAAGTCATCGCTCTCATCGCAAGGCATGTAGGTTACATTGCTCCACTTGCCGTTCTCGAAGACTCCGGCTCTACCTATCATCACGTTAGAGTCTATATAAACCGGATAAATCGGGTCGGTAACGCCGATGTTGTTATCCCATCTCAAAATCTCCTGGATATTTCCCGTATCGCTCTTGGCTCCATCGTTTACGAATACCTCGTTGGCGTCGAGATGAATGCCACGTGGCAGAAAGTCGTTCTTGATGATAGCCTCTCGGAGGAAGTCGTAACCTCGCTCCGGACCATAGCCTCTGAAAGAAGCCTGCTCAGCCATCTCGTCTACAGCCTTGTGCATCGCCTTGATGACGGCAGGGCAGAGAGGCTGGGTTACGTCACCGATGCCCAGACTGATTACACGCTGCTTTGGATGTGCAATCTTGTAGGCGTTCACCTTCTTTGCGATGTCGGCAAACAAGTAGTTGTTGGCCAACTTCAGGAAATGTTCATTAACTAATGCCATATTTTGTTTCTCCTTTTATTTGTGGTCATTATCGACCATTTGTTATTTAAGTTTGCTCTTATTTATAATTCAATTTCTCCTTCGAATGAGAAGGCTGCAGGTCCCGTCATGTAAACATGATCATCAGCCTCGCTATATTCTATTTCCAGCGTTCCGCCATCCATCACGATACTGCTTTTCCTGCCAGTATGCTTGGTAAGGGCTGCGGCTACGGCTGTGGCACAGGCTCCTGTTCCGCAAGCCATTGTTATTCCGCTTCCCCTTTCCCAAACTCGTGTCCTTATGGCGTCTGTGTCAGTTACTTGTGCAAATTCTATGTTGCATCTTTGGGGAAATGCCTTGTCTCTTTCCAGGATTTTACCATAGTGGGCGATGTCGATGGTGTCGATGTCATCCACGAAGGTAACGAAATGCGGATTACCCATGCAAACATAGGTGCCTTCAAATTTTCTGCCGTCAGCTTCGAGCACCGAAGGGCCTAAGAATTGCTCGGGATTTTCAAGTTTGGGTTCCAGCATGTCTACTGTTACCGATTCCACAACTTCTTTATTATCCTGAAGATGAAGTTTCAATATCTTGATACCCGAAAGTGTTTCCAGTCGGATGGTGTCCTTTCGGGTCAATCCTTTTTCGTAAAGATACTTACCGATGCATCGGCTTGCATTGCCGCACATCATCGCTTCTGAACCATCGGCGTTGAAGATGCGCATCGAATAATCTGCTCTTCTGCTGTCTTGCGGCTTTCCGATGAGAACCAGTCCATCGCTTCCTATGCCCGTGTGATAAGCACTCCAGGCAATGGCCGCCTTCTCTGGGTCAGGGATGTCGTATTGTTGGGTATCTACATATATATAATCGTTACCCGCTCCCTGCATCTTTGTAAAATGAACTGTTTCTTTCATCTGCGTTGTTCTTTATGTTTGAATACTCTTCTTTTATCTCTCATGTCTTATCTCTTTTGAGATTTGACTTTTTGCTAGTCTTTCGAATATTTCGATGACTATTTGTTTGATTTCGATTGCAAAGGTACGACGATTTGTTGAAATATGCAAGAAAATAAATACAGAAATCTTGATTATTTTTCGCAATCTTACAATTTGTGTTATAAAAATGCTTTCTGCCTTACAAATTGTAAGGAGAATATGATAAGCCTTGATAAATTTAAAATATTCGATAAAAAGCAGAAACGAAATGTTTTTATTTTCTTTAAAATGCTGACAAAATGTATTAATTTTGCAGCCGAAAACGAACATAATGTAAAAGAAAGGCTTGATTTGAATAGCAACCAATGAATGTTCGTTTTCGAAAAGAGACAATCAATAGAAGTATTAACACATTATTAATTATTAAAGGATTATGAAGAAGATTGAGGCAATTATCCGCAAGTCTAGATTCGAGGATGTCAAGAAGGCGCTTTTAGCAGCAGACATCGAGTGGTTCTCTTATTACAATGTAAGAGGTGAGGGTAAAATGCGCCAGGCTCGCATTTACCGTGGTGTGATGTACGATACCAGCAGCATCGAGCGTGTGCTTCTGAACATCGTGGTTCGTGACAAGAATGTGGAGCCTACCATCGCCGCCATCCAGGGCGCTGCACAGACCGGTGAAGTAGGAGATGGCAGAATCTTCGTGATTCCTGTACTCGATACCGTTAGAATCAGAACCGGCGAGCGAGGCGACATCGCATTGTATAACGCTGAGAAAGAGGAATAATTTAAAATGTTGAATGTTAAGTGTTGAATGTTGAATTAGGCATTCTTACTTATCTTTAATAAATATTATTTAGTATTCTAATTTAACTATAAGATATTTTTATGAGCAGTTTATTATTGACGACACTTGATACGGGTAACACAGCGTGGATGATCATGGCAACCATCTTGGTGCTTTTGATGTCAATCCCGGGTATAGCACTTTTTTATGGTGGTTTGGTGCGCCAGAAGAATATCCTCAGCGTCCTGATGCAGACGGTTTTCATCGTGGCAGTAGTCAGTCTGATATGGGTAGCCTTCGGTTATTCCTGGGCATTCTCTACAGAATATGCCGATTCGGGCAATCCTCTGGCTTGCGTCATCGGTGGTTTCGATAAATGTTTCCTCCACGGCATTGGCTTGGATGCCATCATGCCAACAGGCATTCCGGAGCTCACCTTTGCAATGTTCCAGTGCATGTTCGCCCTCATTACTCCAGCCTTGATTCTCGGTGCTTTTGCCGAGCGCGTGAAGTTCAGCGGATATGTACTTTTCACCATCCTCTGGGTTATTATCGCTTATCTTCCAATGGCCCACTGGGTATGGGGTGGCGGTTTCCTGCAGGAGATGGGAGCCATCGACTTTGCGGGTGGTACCGTGGTTCATATCAATGCCGGTGTAGCCGCTCTGGTCATGGCACTCTGTGTAGGCAAGCGTGATGATTACCGTGCGGGTCATCCTATCACACCTCACAACATCACCTTCGTGTTCATGGGTATGTCATTCCTCTGGTTGGGATGGTTCGGTTTCAATGCCGGTAGCGGTCTGGCAGCCGATGGTCTGGCTGCCAACGCCTTCCTTGTAACTCATATCGCCACAGCTGCAGCAGCTACTACCTGGATGCTCATCGACTGGATTGTGAACAAGAAGCCAACTACGGTAGGTGCTTGTACCGGTGCTGTAGCCGGATTGGTAGCCATCACTCCTGCAGCCGGCAGTACCGATATTTTCGGAGCTTTCTGCATCGGTATCATTTCCACCATCGTCTGCTTCTTCATGGTAGCGGTAGTAAAGGAGAAGTTCAAGTATGATGATGCCCTCGATGCCTTTGGTGTTCATGGTATGGGTGGTATTCTGGGATCTATCCTCACCGGTGTCTTCGCCACTCAGTATGTAACAGGAGCCGAAGGTGTACAGGGTGCCCTCTATGGCGACTGGCATCAGCTTTGGGTTCAGGTTGTAGCCACCGTGGTAAGCATCATCTACAGCGTTGTAGTTACCTACATTATCTTCAAGGTAGTAGATAAGAGTGTAGGTGTACGTGTTGACAAGCGAGTAGAGGAGGAAGGTCTCGACATCTACGAGCATGGTGAGAGTGCTTATAGCAACTAAGATAGAGAATGAATATATGTATAACACCTTGGCTGTATGTTTTGTATGGTCAAGGTGTTTTCTATTATAATAATGTGTAAACCTGATTTTGCCTAAATTCTTCTTGTTATTTTATCATTTGCCTGCTTTTTTATGTTAAATCTTATAAATAATTAGTTACAAAATCAGTTCTTTTTATTATATTTGTCAACAAATTAAAGCGTAGACAATTATGATTAATGAATCATTTTCTATAAGATTGCGGGAAGCGCGACAGATGATGGGGCTCAGCATGGATAAACTCGTAGAGCGAACCAACGGAGCCATCACCAAGCAGAGCATATCCCGATATGAGAAAGGCATCATGCGCCCTAAGCGTGATGCCCTGCAAGCCATAGCCAAAGCCCTCAATATCAGCGAGGAATATTTCGAAGGAACCAATCTCAAGATAGATATGCCTATGCTCCGCACCACCTCCAATGGCAAGTTGTCCGAAGACGAGTTGCAAGCCCTGGAAGCGAAGCTCTCTTTTTGGGCAGAGCAGTATCTAGCCAAGGAGAAAGAAGCAGGTTTTCCTACCCGGTTCAAGAATCCGATAAAAGGCACCAAGGTATCAACCCTTGAAGATGCCATCCATGCTGCCGACCTTCTTCGTGAAAAGTGGCATTGCGGTGATGGACCTATCGCCAGTATCCTGAGACTCTTGGAAAGAAAAGGTATCATGATACTTGCAGCTAATCTTCCCGAGTATATTTTCGGAATGAGCACTTGGGCAGATAAGAAGCATCCGTTGATGATTCTCGATTTCAATCCGGAAAAGAGTAGCGTAGAGAAACTTCGTTTCACGGCTGTTCATGAACTGGCTCATCTGCTTCTCCTCTTCCCGGAAGATAGTCCGCTGAGGCTGGAGAAGCGTTGTGATCTCTTTGCCAGTTTCTTTCTTCTTCCTAAATTGGCGCTTATCGAAGAGTTGGGTTCCAAGAAACGTGAGAAGATAACGCTGGAGGAGATGATCGACATCAAGGAACTGTATGGCGCATCTCTAGCCGCTTCCATCATTGCCGCCAGAGATTACGGCATCATCACCACCGAGTATAAACGGGCATGGTATGCCGAGCATATAGAGCCTAATCCCCGTGAAATAGGTAATGGACACTATGCATTTCCCGAGACATTGGGAAGGGAGAAGAGAGTCAATTCGATAGTAGATTCGTGAATGTTGAATGTCGGTGTAAATGTCAGCATTTGATGATATTTAAAATAGGAAATACTAATTCTTAATAGTGTTAGATATGAAGCAAAATAATAATGAACAAATCGTCTTCGAAATGTTCGAAGAGGTTGCAACCGAAAGCATCGCTGAGGCTCGGAATGCATACATCTATGAAGAAATTGATGGGTGCTATCAGGAGGCGAAAGAGATTGCTAATAAGGCAAGGATGAACTTGCTGGAGAAAATGAATAATAACAATTTAAAATAAATAATATGGCTAAGAATTTTGAAGATTTTAAAAGACTTTATCCTCTTTCAAAGACTTTGCGCTTTGAAGCGAAGCCTATTGGCGCCACTTTGGATAATATAGTTAAGAGTGGTTTGTTGGAAGAAGATGAACACAGAGCTGCAAGCTATGTGAAGGTGAAGAAATTGATTGATGAATACCACAAGGTATTTATTGATAGAGTGTTGGATAATGGATGTTTGCCTTTGGATGATAAAGGTGATAATAATTCATTGGCAGAATATTATGAGAGCTATGTATCTAAAGCGCAAGATGAGGATGCAATAAAGAAGTTTAAGGAAATTCAGCAAAATCTTCGCTCTATTATAGCTAAAAAGCTAACAGACGATAAGGCTTATGCTAATTTGTTTGGTAATAAACTTATAGAGTCATATAAGGACAAAGCTGATAAGACAAAGCTAATTGATTCAGATTTGATTCAATTCATCAATACTGCGGAATCAACTCAACTTGTTTCAATGTCACAAGATGAGGCCAAAGAACTCGTAAAAGAATTCTGGGGCTTTACTACATATTTTGAAGGTTTCTTCAAAAATCGTAAAAATATGTATACTCCAGAAGAAAAGTCTACTGGTATTGCTTATCGTCTAATCAATGAAAACCTTCCAAAGTTCATTGATAATATGGAGGCTTTCAAGAAAGCTATCGCTAGACCAGAGATACAGGCTAACATGGAAGAGTTATACTCTAATTTTTCTGAATACTTAAATGTAGAAAGTATTCAGGAGATGTTCCTGCTTGACTATTACAATATGCTTCTTACTCGAAAGCAGATTGATGTCTATAATGCTATAATTGGAGGAAAAACCGATGATGAGCACGATGTTAAGATTAAAGGTATCAACGAGTATATCAATCTCTATAATCAGCAGCATAAAGATGACAAGTTACCAAAACTTAAGGCATTGTTTAAGCAGATTCTTAGTGATAGAAATGCAATATCTTGGTTGCCAGAAGAGTTCAATAGTGATCAGGAAGTCTTGAATGCAATCAAGGATTGCTATGAGCGATTGGCTGAAAATGTTTTGGGTGATAAGGTTCTCAAGTCTTTGCTTGGTTCTTTGGCAGATTATTCTCTTGATGGGATATTTATCCGTAATGACTTGCAGTTGACTGATATTTCTCAGAAAATGTTTGGAAATTGGGGTGTGATTCAGAATGCTATCATGCAGAATATAAAGCATGTTGCTCCTGCAAGAAAGCATAAGGAGTCTGAGGAAGATTACGAAAAAAGAATTGCTGGTATATTCAAAAAGGCAGATAGTTTTAGTATCAGTTATATAAATGATTGCTTGAACGAAGCAGATCCTAATAATGCCTACTTTGTAGAGAACTATTTCGCAACATTTGGAGCGGTAAATACTCCAACAATGCAGCGTGAGAATCTGTTTGCGCTTGTTCAAAATGCGTATACAGAAGTTGCTGCATTACTTCATTCTGATTATCCTACGGTAAAGCATCTGGCACAAGACAAGGCTAATGTTTCTAAAATCAAAGCACTGTTGGATGCAATAAAGTCTTTGCAGCATTTCGTGAAGCCTCTGTTGGGCAAGGGTGATGAAAGTGATAAAGATGAACGTTTCTATGGTGAACTAGCTTCGTTGTGGGCAGAACTTGATACAGTGACACCGCTGTATAATATGATTCGTAATTATATGACTCGTAAACCATATTCTCAAAAGAAAATCAAACTTAACTTTGAGAATCCTCAATTGCTTGGTGGTTGGGATGCTAATAAGGAGAAAGACTATGCTACCATTATCTTACGTCGTAATGGGTTGTATTATCTTGCTATTATGGACAAAGACTCAAGGAAGTTATTGGGTAAGGCAATGCCGTCAGATGGGGAGTGCTATGAGAAAATGGTATATAAGTTCTTCAAAGACGTGACAACGATGATACCAAAGTGTAGTACACAATTAAAAGATGTACAAGCTTATTTTAAGGTTAATACAGATGATTACGTCTTAAATAGCAAGGCGTTTAACAGGCCATTGACGATAACAAAGGAAGTCTTTGATTTGAACAATGTATTGTATGGTAAGTATAAGAAATTCCAAAAGGGATACTTGACTGCTACTGGTGATAATGTAGGTTATACTCATGCTGTAAACGTATGGATAAAATTCTGTATGGATTTTTTGGACAGCTATGATAGCACTTGCATATATGATTTCTCTTCTTTGAAACCGGAGTCATATTTGTCACTCGACTCTTTCTATCAGGATGTTAATTTGTTGTTGTATAAATTGTCGTTTACAGATGTATCTGCATCATTTATTGATCAGCTTGTTGAGGAGGGAAAGATGTATCTGTTCCAAATCTACAATAAGGATTTCTCTGAGTATAGCAAGGGCACTCCAAATATGCATACTCTTTATTGGAAAGCATTGTTTGATGAACGTAATCTGGCAGATGTAGTTTACAAGCTTAACGGACAGGCAGAGATGTTCTATCGTAAGAAAAGTATAGAAAATACTCATCCAACTCATCCTGCTAATCATCCTATTCTTAATAAGAATAAGGATAACAAGAAAAAAGAAAGCTTGTTTGAATATGATCTTATAAAAGATCGTCGCTACACTGTTGATAAATTTATGTTCCATGTGCCAATCACAATGAACTTTAAAAGTTCTGGTTCTGAGAACATCAATCAAGATGTGAAGGCGTATTTGCGTCACGCAGATGATATGCATATTATTGGTATTGATCGTGGCGAACGTCATTTGCTGTATTTGGTTGTAATTGATTTGCAAGGTAATATCAAGGAGCAGTTCTCGCTTAATGAAATTGTGAATGATTATAATGGTAATACCTATCATACCAATTATCACGATTTGTTGGATGTTCGTGAAGACGAACGACTCAAAGCTCGTCAAAGTTGGCAGACCATCGAAAATATCAAAGAGCTGAAAGAGGGCTATTTGTCTCAGGTTATCCACAAGATTACACAGCTCATGGTTAGATATCATGCCATTGTTGTTTTGGAAGATCTGAGCAAGGGATTTATGCGTAGTCGTCAAAAGGTAGAAAAGCAAGTATATCAGAAGTTTGAAAAAATGTTGATAGATAAGCTTAACTATTTGGTAGACAAAAAAACTGATGTTTCTACTCCTGGAGGCTTGCTGAATGCATACCAACTTACCTGTAAGTCTGATAGTTCTCAAAAGTTAGGAAAACAGAGCGGATTCCTGTTCTATATCCCTGCATGGAATACATCTAAGATAGACCCAGTTACAGGATTTGTCAACTTGTTGGATACTCATTCTTTAAATTCTAAAGAGAAAATCAAAGCATTCTTCTCTAAGTTTGATGCTATCCGTTATAATAAGGATAAGAAATGGTTTGAGTTTAATCTCGACTATGACAAGTTTGGTAAAAAAGCGGAAGATACAAGGACTAAGTGGACTTTATGCACCAGAGGAATGCGTATTGATACTTTCAGAAATAAAGAAAAGAACTCGCAGTGGGATAATCAGGAAGTTGACTTGACAACAGAGATGAAATCTTTATTGGAGCATTATTATATCGACATTCATGGTAATCTCAAGGATGCTATCAGTACGCAAACAGACAAAGCGTTCTTTACTGGCTTGCTGCACATATTGAAGTTGACCTTGCAGATGCGTAATAGTATTACTGGAACCGAAACAGATTACTTAGTGTCTCCTGTTGCCGATGAGAATGGAATATTCTACGATAGCCGTTCTTGTGGTGATCAGCTTCCTGAGAATGCGGATGCTAATGGTGCTTACAACATCGCTCGCAAGGGACTGATGTTGGTTGAGCAGATAAAAGATGCTGAGGATTTGGATAATGTGAAGTTTGATATATCCAATAAGGCTTGGCTCAATTTTGCACAACAAAAACCATATAAGAATGGATGATTATATTCAGCTTTCAACATTGAATGACTTTATCTTCTGTCCGTACTCCATATACTTGCATAGTGTGTATATGGAGTCGGACGGAGATTTATATAAAGCCGCTCCACAGACCAAAGGTACTCTAGCGCACCAAGGCGTGGATGAAAAGAAAGGGAGTACTCGAAAGAGTGATATTATGGCGCTCCCGGTTTATTGCGATGAGTTAGGCATATCTGGCAAGATTGATGTCTATAAACAGGATAAGCGTTTGTTGATAGAACGTAAGAACAATCTCAAACGCATCTTTCGTGGCCAGATTTATCAACTTTGGGGACAATACTTCTGCTTGAAAGAAATGGGATATGAAGTTGAACAACTTGCTTTCTATGAAATATCTACCAATAAAATGATTCCGGTTGACTTGCCGGGAGAGCTTGGTAAACAGGAATTGATAGGATTCATAGAACAGTTTAAACGTTATAATCCTGCTTCTACTACGATACAGGTAAATCCAAATAAGTGCATCCATTGCATCTATTGCAATCTTTGCGATAAAACCAATACTGATAATGTTTACACATAAAGTAGGGTGTCCAGTTCTGTGTTCCAGTTTTTAGTATCAAAAACAATGTAATAACCATCTAAGTCATTGATAATCATTCGCTAAATAAACTATAATCTTGTGCGAATCTACATCAGACTTTTTGACAGTTAAATTTGTCTTATATTTTGTGCTTAATTTACTGATTTACAGTGTGCTAAGTTGCTAAAACATAATCAAAAACGAGAACATGGAACTGGACACCCTACACATAAAGACATAGAAATGCGAACCATATTCGTGGTCAATTGTATTGAGCACGACCGGAGTCTTCGAGTAAATAGCGGAGAACTGATGCTAGAGGAAATAGAAGGTGATAAGAAAAAGACCTTGACTAAGTTCCCCTTCCAAAAGTTGTTGGCTCTTTTCATTATCGGTCACATCACAGTTACTACTCCGCTGATTGATAAATGCAAAAAGCATGGTGTGGCTTTAGTGGTGATGAAGCCTAATCTTCGCCCTGTTTTCTTTTGGGCAAATTCTGCCGAGGCAAACTATTTACTTCGAAAAAGGCAATTTGAATACAGTACAGAAGATTTAAGTATCGCTAAATGCATTGTATATAATAAGGTGTTGAATCAGAAAGCTGCATTGGCAAAGACTCGAAAGAAGGATAGCTATACAGAGGATGCCATCAAGCAATGTGATGCTGCATTAGTTACTTTGCCAGACGTTGATGAATACAATCAATTGATGGGATTGGAAGGTATGGTTGCCAAGACCTATTTTTCTGCATATTATCAGAATCAAAACTGGAGAGGAAGACATCCAAGGATGAAGAGCGATGTGCTGAATGTGACATTGGATATTGGTTACTCTATCCTATTCAACTTTATGGAAAGTTTCATTCGTATGTTCGGATTTGATCTGTATGTTGGTGTGTACCATCGATTATGGTTCAAGCGCAAATCATTGGTATGTGACTTGATGGAACCTTTCAGGTGTATCATTGACCATGCTGCATTGTTGGCGTTTAACAGAAAGCAGTTTTCAGAGAAAGATTTCACTCTTATAAAGCAGGAATATCATTTGAAATATGAGAAGTGTGCTGACTATTATAGAGTGTTTTATGATGAATTGATTGCTCGTAAAATGGACATATTCAAGTTCGTTCAGCAATACTATCGTTGTTTTATGGGTTGTAAGTCTGTAAAAGAGTATCCAATATTTGAGTTTTAAATGATAATTGTTAGTTATGACATATCGGATGACAAGATGCGTACCAACTTTTCTAAAATGCTGAAAAGTAATGGTGCCATTCGGCTTCAGTATTCTGTTTATGAGATTAGTAATACGAAGAGAATTGTTGACAATCTTGTTGCGAAGATAGAGGCTTATGCCAAACATTTCACAGCAGATGATAGTGTAATCCTCTTTAATGTAGATCCTGATAAGCTTACTAAGTATGGTAATGCGATTCATAGGGACCAAGCTATAGTCTATTTTTGACTTTGCAAACCTTGGTCTTTATGCTTTTGTAATAAAGCGTGTAACTTGCTTATTTACAAGGCGTTCTTTGAAATATTGTACCCAATGTTATGGGAAGGGGTGGTAATACTCTTTAAAAAGATATGCAGAAGATGCCTTTATTTAAAGGATTTTTTGTATCTTTGCAATCGATAAGAGGCTAGTATGCTTCAATAATTTCTACTATTGTAGATTTAACCAGTTTTTTACTCTGTTTATAGAAGGGCTAGTATGCTTCAATAATTTCTACTATTGTAGATGAGGTCAGCTTTCTCTCCTTGGTCTAGCTGGCTAGTATGCTTCAATAATTTCTACTATTGTAGATTAGACAAGTTAAATATGACTTAAAATTCGGCTAGTATGCTTCAATAATTTCTACTATTGTAGATCCATCTCCATTTAGTGAGCATGATACCGGCTAGTATGCTTCAATAATTTCTACTATTGTAGATAATGGTAGCAAGTATACACAGGTAAATATGGCTAGTATGCTTCAATAATTTCTACTATTGTAGATGTGATTATAAGTGCATTACATTCTTATCAGGCTAGTATGCTTCAATAATTTCTACTATTGTAGATTTATTAATTTCTGATTCTATTACTTACGGCTAGTATGCTTCAATAATTTCTACTATTGTAGATATGGTACTTGGACTATCAACTATATAATGGCTAGTATGCTTCAATAATTTCTACTATTGTAGATTTATCTTAAAATTAAGTATATTTTATAAAAGGCTAGTATGCTTCAATAATTTCTACTATTGTAGATACAGATGAAGTCTCAAAAGGAAATCATAAGGGCTAGTATGCTTCAATAATTTCTACTATTGTAGATATTTTGGAATATGTTTAGTAGTTGTATGGGCTAGTATGCTTCAATAATTTCTACTATTGTAGATAAAAAACAGGCAGTTTTTGCGCGTAAATAGGGCTAGTATGCTTCAATAATTTCTACTATTGTAGATGAAAATGACGAAGCAGATTATCCGAGAAAGGCTAGTATGCTTCAATAATTTCTACTATTGTAGATCATTACATCGTGTATCATCATAGCAACGTGGCTAGTATGCTTCAATAATTTCTACTATTGTAGATCTACTTTGCCGATCGCCTCCTCATCAGTGGCTAGTATGCTTCAATAATTTCTACTATTGTAGATGAACAACTTAATGTTGAGCCTGGCAAGGGGCTAGTATGCTTCAATAATTTCTACTATTGTAGATTCATAGCTTTCTCCTTTGCGGGGGAAGGCTAGTATGCTTCAATAATTTCTACTATTGTAGATTGGGAACATTTCAATTTGGGCAAAGAAGAGGCTAGTATGCTTCAATAATTTCTACTATTGTAGATATATTATCCTTCCTCTTCCGACATCTGTGGCTAGTATGCTTCAATAATTTCTACTATTGTAGATTGCTATATTCTCCAAATTTAGTTATGTTTGGCTAGTATGCTTCAATAATTTCTACTATTGTAGATATCGAGCAACTGAACGAGGTTACTCATATAGGCTAGTATGCTTCAATAATTTCTACTATTGTAGATTACAACAGAATGATGATGAAGGCGCAATGCAGGCTAGTATGCTTCAATAATTTCTACTATTGTAGATTCTCAACATTTTGTTGAACATCGTTCTTGGCTAGTATGCTTCAATAATTTCTACTATTGTAGATTATCCTCTGTTTTGTACGTATCTGACAAGGCTAGTATGCTTCAATAATTTCTACTATTGTAGATCGACATTCGGTATTGCTTCGCTTATGGACGGCTAGTATGCTTCAATAATTTCTACTATTGTAGATTATATGAGATTGAAAGACGGCATTTTCGGGCTAGTATGCTTCAATAATTTCTACTATTGTAGATGGATGCTCCTGAGGATATGGTGGAAGGTAGGCTAGTATGCTTCAATAATTTCTACTATTGTAGATTGCGGTGTCGGCTTCTCCGTCCGCTTTGGCTAGTATGCCTCATAATTTCCACTGTTGTAGATGCATTGCCCAAAAGAGGCATAAGGCTAGGCTAGTAATTTCCCACAATTTCTACTATTGTAGATAATTCCATAAAGGTGCTATTTGGTTTATAGCCTGAAGGCAGAAGTTACATCTTGTTGAAGATGGGTAAAGAAAAAAGTGGTTGCTCGGAAATTTCGAACACCTCGCCTTTACGGTGTTGGCTATCGAGGCTTCGGCACAAAAAATGGGTATATCGCCGTCTGAAATGAAAAAGCGATTGGATAAGGTGGGGCTAATCAAGAGTCTCATTCAAGATTGCTATGACACTCTACATACCGAGAGCCGGGAAGCTGTGGCAAGTGATGTGGTCGAAGCTCTTAAAAATTGGGAAAGAAAAGAATAATGGAAAAGCAAATATTATATCATGGTTCATATTAAGCCAGGAGATAGTTGATAAGTATTTACAATTTAAATCATATGAAAGGATATAATTATGTTGGATTTTTATTATGGAATAAAATCGCTCGTATCATAAAGCAAACTCTAGTTATAAGTGTTCAGAATGTGTCTCCTCCTGCCACAGCATTCGTCTCCTCCGGTCACAGCATTCGTCTCCTCCGGTCACTGCATTCGACTCCTTCAGCCACTGCATTCGACTCCTTCAGCTAATGCAGCCGTCTCATTCTGCCAACTCAGTCGTCTCCTTCAGCCACCGCAGCCGTATGTGTTAACTCAATGAAGTAGATGAACTTGTGAAATGAAGTAGATGAAGTCGTGAAATGAAGTGGATGAGTTCGCATAATGAAGTTCATGATTTCGGCACAATTGTCAATACATAGAAATGGTAAAGTAAAAAGAAGTTTATTCCTACTTTTCCCAATTCTTCTTCCAACATCAGTAAAGTTTTTAACGAAATCGGGCTATTTTTCTTTATTTAACTCCGAAATAGAATGGAATATCAGAGAAAATCTATAAATTTGTACCCAAATACAATGTTTTGTAAAGAATGGAAGATAGAGAACTGTTGCTGAAAAGTGACCCGGAGTTTGACCGCCTCGCCTTTACGGTGTTGGCTATCGAGGCTTCGGCACAAAAAATGGGTATATCGCCGTCTGAAATGAGAAAGCGATTGGATAAGGTGGGGCTAATCAAGAGTCTCATCCAAGATTGCTATGACACTCTACATACTGAGAGCCGGGAAGCTGTAGCGAATGATGTGGTCGAAGCTCTTAAAAATTGGGAAAGAAAAGAATAATGGAAAAGCAGTTCAAATCATACGAAAGGATATAATTATGTTGGATTTCTTATTATGGAATAAAATCGCTCGTATCATAAAGCAACTAGCTGATACGTTACATATATCAACCGACAGGGCTTTACAGATATTCTATGACTCTGACGTTTGCCGTATGTTACATGACAAAGAACTTGGCTTGCACCTAATGAGTGATACATATATTGTAAATGACTTGATAGCAGAACTAAGGAATAAGCAATAGCAAAACAAAGGATAATTAGAGGAGGAAGAGAAGTTTATTCCTACCTTTATGATTCTTATACGAAAATGTTTTTCTGTTTCTATTGCCACATCTGTCACCTTTGGTTTAACTCGCTGATTATAAGTGAATAATGCGTAGCGATAAGCGGTATTTCTGTTGCCACCTAATGCCACGCATTGCCACACTCTTTTTATGAGGGAATGAGATGGAAAATGAGTAGGTTATTTCCTAACTACCAGATACTCAGTACCAAATCTTGTTCTTCGGTTCTTCAAACCTTCTATATTCTGAAGCTCTCTGCCCAATTTCTGTATACTCGAAACCTGGAGAGATGAGCCGAATTTCTGCTTCAAAATGTCGAAAATAGCGGCTGCCATCAGGTATTCGCCATTTTCTGGGGTACTTGCAGGCTCGAAAACCTGCAGAAAACATTGCTTGATAGGGGAAATCTGCTCAAATTGTCTGTTATGTTGCATGATGATGGCGGTTTCCTTGGCGTCGAAATAGGATTTTTCGCCACGCTCCAGAGCTTGCATCGCCTGCGCATAAAGCTGTTCATAGTTCAGTCTGCCACTCACATCGATAGGTCCCGTCAGTTCTACTCCCAGAAAACGGCGGTTGCCGGATGGGTCGGAAAGAATATCGGTCATGTTGCTCGTGGCGATGAAGGAGGCTAGACGAGGAAATTCCTGTACATGACTTCCGTATGGCGGCTTGATTTTTACCGTAGGCAACTGCAGCAGATTCTTCAGAAATCCCTGCTGCACCTGTGGCGAAATCTGATTGAACTCATCGAGATTGATGAGCAGAAATTGTGACATCGCCTGCAGAACCTGACGCTTTTCTGAGAGAATCATGTTGTCGCTGAAGCCCCATGATAATTCGGTAGGGATGAGACGGCGGCAGAAGGTGCTCTTGTTGTAACCCTGCTTGGAAATAAGCAGCGGCATGGTACTGTTGCCATATTGACGGCGATACATGCCGCGCCACTGGTCAACCATTCCCAGAAACCAGGTGTAAAACCAGTCTTCCCAATGAGGATTGTTGGTGGGTACGGTTCGTGCCAGGGCACGGATGCGGTCCTTGCCGTCCCATTTTCCCAGACAGTCATAGAGATAGGACTCTATCGGGCTGTAGTTCCTGATGCGGTCTGACTCTAGAAAATTCCTTACATCCTTGATGCTTACGTGGATGTCGGCTATCTGAACATCCAGCGTCATGCTTTTCTGCACACGGGCATCCACCGGCCTGAAATCGCCAACCCATGAGTTGTTCGGGCGGTATTCGGTATATTTCATCACGGTGTTGTAGCGGAACTGGTATCGGCTCTCCAGGTATCTGATCATCTGCAGAATGTCGGCACGGCCCTTTCTGCCTGAGGCTGATTTCTCCGTCTTCCTGTCTTTGGAATGGGTATCGTAAGCGGTGCCCACTATCTGGCGGAGTTTCTCTTCTGTCACATGTCCCCAGTTGTTGCGGCGGATATGGATGAAAGCTTCTTCTTCGCTGAGGCCCATGTTGCAGAGCTTGATTGCGATGGCTGAGAAACCGGCAAGGAACCGGTCTTCATCGTTCTGCCATGAGATGTTGGCTTTTTTCATCTCTTCCTTCGTCTCTTCTGCTGCCTTGCGGTAGAGAAATTCATAGTCATCGTATGTCTTTAAATCGTCTACATTCTTAGGGGCTGAGGCTACCCTCTTCATATTTTGTGAGATGCGCATCGCCACTGCCTTGCTGTTATAATAAGGAGAGTCATCAAGCGTAAGCATGAAGTTGGATGCCAATGATGGCTTTTCGGGTTTGATGGCTGCCTGTACCTGCGACTGGTAGAGCGTTTTTACCTGTTCGTAGGCAGACTGGTAGAGTAAGTCGGCGTCGGCTTCTTTTGTCGGGATTTTTCCTTCTTCGTTGCAGATGCTTACGAGCACAATGAGGCTTCTGCCGTCGGCTCCTTCAAAGGCAGCGAAGGTCATCGGCAGCAGACTGACCGTCTTCTTGACGGCATCTTTTTCCTGGTCCGACATGAGGTTGATGAAGTGGAGCATCACCAGCCCGTTTGATTTCTGGAAGACGAGATTGCCGCTTTCATCCTTGTTGAATTCTGCGGCTGGATAAACGTGCTGCCATTCCTTGATGCCTTTGTAGTACTGGTAGTCGGCCTCCATGAGCGGCACACTCATTCTGAAATTGGTGACACTCAGCTTGGCATCATCTTTAGCGATGCGCTCCAGAAACCGTTCTACGGTTTTCGAACTGACCATCAGCTTGTTCTGTTTGTTGATTCTTGTAATAGTAAACTTCATATTTCTGCTAATTTGTTGATAGGGTGATACTTAGGGTTGTTGATGACTTTGCCCAGCTTTGCCCGAAGCGTTGGGCAAATGTGCCCGGCTACGCCGGTCATTCGTGACCTTCGTGTCGGTCATCCGTGCTCAATTGAAGCAATAGTTCCATGAGTTGTAAACATCTCCTTTAGCGAAGTAGAGCCTGATTAAATCTGCTTGTGTCATAGGTTTTTGGAATTAAAATTATATAAAAAGTGGTTTCACAGGAGTCGTAAGCTTCTAGGTGGAATCGGCAGGAATTTTTCCTGTTGGTTGCAAAAATACAAAAAATGTTCGAAACCGCAAGCCTTTTTCTCCACTTTTTTAATGTTTTTCTGCGAAAACAATAAGTATTCCTCTGCTTTTTCGCTGAGAATCCCCCGTTTTTCGCCCGAGTGTGGCAATAGGTGGCAATAGGTGATAATAGAAAATGCCCTTATTGCAACGCTTAAATAGCTAAAAAAAACAATTGGTTAACTTGGAGTGTGACAATAGTGGCATTAGTTTGAGGAAAATCTTTCTCATACATAGGCTTTCCTCTTTTACTAATAAATGTTATATTCCCGCCATTCCTTTTCCAAATCATTTGTTTTCTCCCGAATTTACAGTACTTTTGCAGAAAGTATCTAATTAAAGATTAAAAGTGCGATTTAAAATAAGGTGTAGATTATGCAATACAAGAATATCATATTCGATTTAGGTAATGTCCTGGTGAAACTCAATCCGGAAGGATGCATCGGGGCTTTCAAGGCGATAGAAATGGGGGAACTGGCGAATCCGAATCCCCAGAGTGAGGGGATGAAGCTGATGAGCAAACTGGGTGTGGGAATGATTACCACCGAAGCATTCTGCGATGCAGCCCGTGAGTTGACAGGAGCTGATGTGACGAATGAAGAGATCATCGATGCTGCCAACAAGATGCTGGTGGAGATTCCTGATGAGAAAAAGGAGCGACTCCTGCAGTTGAAGAAGGCTGGTTACCGCCTCTTCCTCTTGAGCAATACCATTGATATACATTGGGATTATTGCGTGGAGCATCTCTTCCCTTATCAGAACCATGGGGTAGAGGATTATTTCGAGCACTGTTTCCTCTCTCAGCGAATGCATTTGGCTAAGCCTGATGCCCGTATCTATGAAGAGGTAGTCAAGCAGGCGAACATCTATCCCGATGAAACCCTCTTCATCGATGATTTGAAGGAAAACTGCGAGGCTGCCGAGAAACTGGGCATCCATACCTTCCAGAACGTGAAGTTCGATGATTGGCTTTCACTTCGATTCTGACGGATATGTCAGAATCGAAGTGATTCGAAAAAAATATGAATTTCTTCGCTTTTTCCAATAAAATGTTATACCTTTGCCAACTCATAATAACTAACATAACATTATCAAAATGAATTTTTACAAGACATTAGGATTGAAAAACAGCCGTATTGATGTGGCTGATGCCTTGCGAGGATTGGCCGTAGCAGGTATTATTCTCTATCACTCCGTGGAGCATTTCAATATGTACGATGGAAACATAGCACATGTTTATACGCTGGGGTGTGATGATTGGATGGCAGATGTGCTGGCATTGCTGCTGTCGGGAAAGATGTATGGCATCTTTGCCCTGCTCTTCGGATTAAGCTTCTTTATCATGAATGATAATCAGCAGCAGCGTGGAAATTGCTTTTCGGGTAGATTCGCCTGGCGAATGTTCCTCCTGGCAATGCTCGGTATCGTGAACACCGCCTTCTTTGATGGCGACATCCTCTTCTCCTATGCCATCTATGGACTGGTTCTCATCCCATTGAGTTATCTTCCTACCAAATGGCTCTGGTGGGTGGTTGCCTTCCTCTTTATCCAACCGGTAGAAATCTACTCCCTCATTTCGGGATGGCAGGTGGATGCATCGGCATTGAGAGAAGTGTATGGAAATATGTATAATGGTCATCAGCACGGCAGTTTCCTGGAGAATGCTTATGGCAACCTGCGATACGGACAGGTGGCTACTTATTACTGGTGTATGATGAAGGGAAGACATACGCAGACTATCTGCCTCTTCATACTCGGAATGCTGGTGGGTAGAAAGCGTTGGTTCTACAATGAGAACAACAACCTGGCTTTGTGGAAGAAGGTGCTGGCGGTTTCCATCCTGGTATTGATTGTGGGAGGCATAGCTGATGTGCGCCACATGGAAACATGGAACAATTGGCTTTATCCTATCTACAACTTCTTCATCCTCTCGTTTGTAGTATCAGGATTCATATTGTTGTGGTACGGAAAGGAATGGTTCAGAAAGGGATTGTCGTTCCTGCGCCAGTTTGGCAAGATGAGTTTGACCAACTACTTTCTCCAGTCTATCATCGGTTGTGGACTGTTTGCTTATTATGGCTTCAATCTCCAGACGAAACTCGGCATCACCTATGCCTTCTTTGTGGGTATTGCCATGGTGGTAGTGCAATGCCTCTTCTCCAACCTCTGGCTCAAGTATCACTCCCATGGTCCTTTCGAGGGAATTTGGAAGAAGCTGACCTGGATTAAGTTCTAAATTTTCAAGTTTACTGTAAAACTGGAGACTCCAGTTTTACAGTCTTATCCCATATTTCCAGTTGCCTTCATTCATCATCTGCGCTGGCATAAATTCTTTCATGCTGTTGATGATGGTGTTAAGCATCCGTTCTTTGATATAGTCTTCCCTAATGTATAGGGAGATGTGTCTCTGGGAAAGATAATCTCCTTCTATCTTTCTTACATTCTTGCGTTGTGCCTCATTTAGGAATTCGAGGTGCATCTCTGGAATGATGGTGAACCCGCCGTTCTCATCCACGATGCGAATTAAAGTTTCTATGCTGCCTGACTCATAGATGTGGTGCCCTTTGCTCCTTGCTTTACAGAAGGAGAAGGCACTATCGCGAAGGCATTGTGCTTCTTTCATAATCCACATGTTCTCATGTTCCAGATTCTCTGGCTTGAACACGGGCAGCTTGCGCCAGCAGTCTTCCGATAAATATACATAAAAGCGTTCTGTGTAAAGCGGAATCTCAAGTATTCCTTTACGAGGCAGGTCTGAAATAGCAATGCCAGCATCTATTTCTCCATCTTGCAAAACATGAAACATTTCTTCTGATTTCATCTCTTGAATAGAGAGGTTTACTTCAGGATAATCTTTTCTGTAATGCTTGATGAATTTGGGAAGAATGTAAGGAGCAATGGAGGGACCTACGGAGAGAGACAGAGATTTGCCAATCTGGTTCTTTTCTTCAGCCACGAGTTCTGTGATTTTCTCTAGCTCCAAAAGTGTCTTTTTAGCTTGAAGGATGATTTTCTCTCCTGCACTCGTTGGTGTTACCTGTTTGTTGGTGCGGTCGAAGATGCGCACATCGAGTTCTTCTTCTAACTTCAGCAGCATGGCGCTGAGTGTGGGTTGGGAAATATTGCACGAGTCTGCCGCCTTCGCAAAGTTGCGAAAGCGGTTGATTGCTACGATATATTTGAGTTGTTGCAGATTCATTTTGCTTTGAGTTATCTTGCTTGAAATTATCTTGCTTTGAGTTTACATATCAGCTGTGTCATGTTGCCCATAGGACAGAACACGCACCAGGTTCTTGGACGATAGATAATGGTGAGCAGAACGCCCACAATCAGCGAGGTGAGCATGATGCCGTAGAGACCGAAGGCAAACTGCGCCTTCCATGGCTCAATCTCTACCGGGTAAGCCCAATGCCATGGCACGTTGAAGGTCCATAGCAGGTGGATGGTCTGATGGAGATCTTCTGTGCCCTTTGCCACCATTGTGGTGAGGATGATCATCTGTATGAAGAAGAACATGAAGAACAGGAGGAAGCCATGGCGGAACCATTTAGACGAGAACCATCTTGGTGCCGCCTTCTTGCGCGACCATCCCAGGGTGTTTCCTATTTGCAGGAAGAGTTGTCCTCGTCCACAATAGTTGTTGCAATATCCCTTTCCACCTCCGAATATGGCCATGAGCAGCGGAATCAGAAAACAGATGACTCCGAGCCATGCGAACACGATATTGAAGAATCCGAGGATGAAATAGGTGGCAGATAGGGGGTGTAATTTAAACTGTGTCAAGGCTTGTTCTTAACTTTCATTCCCACTCCCTGCTGGGGGCATGCCCCCAGCAGGGAAGCCTTTTCGGCTGCAAAGTTACATAATTTTAAATCTATCTCCAAATTTTATTGCCA
>OHMA01000026.1_pt1 | contig 95816 bp, 95 predicted proteins | sample 1569171 | NCBI WGS metagenome assembly OHMA01 (sample SAMEA3879580, study PRJEB24766) | human gut metagenome | biome: human-associated habitat; feature: feces | place: USA | collected 1985/1987
TAGGACAAAGCAGACAACCTATGATAAGAGTGGCAAGGCTGTAAGTAAATATGTAGATAATGTTGCATACGAATGGTATATAAGTGAAAAAGAAGAAAATGTTGCGGTAAACATAGAACAAACTGCACAGAATAAGCTTAAAATAACACCGGCAAATGCCTCGGAATCAGGAGCTTTTTGTATAGGAATAAGAGCACTTGATGCTTCCGGTAATGTTTATTTTGAAGAAGAAGAAGCTAAGAGAATGGCTCAAATGAATATTCATAGAGCAACTATTAAACCAGGAGTAAGAATTCATTTAAGAATGGGATACTCAGGAGATGCGTCAGAGTTACCTATATTGTTTAATGGTGTTGTTACAGAAGCAAGCACTGGAGAACTTATAGAAATCACAGCTCAAAGCGACGGACATGAAATAGTTAATTCTCAAGTTTTTGCTGGCACAACTGCTGAAGATGCTGCAGACATAAAAAATGAATCTTCAATGTTTAAATGGTTTTATAACTTCTTTACTGAAGGTGCTACACCAAAGACATTAATAAGAAACATATTTACTGCTAAGAGTGGTTTCTGGGGCAAGATGGCTAATAAGTTTACTAATGGTAGATTCTTTAATGATAATATGTTTGGAATAACTCACTTTGGAGAAATAGACTATAAAGCTATTCACAAGGATGGAGAAATAATGCAAAACATATACGAGGCTGAAGGAAGAATGCCTTGGCAAAAAGAACCTACACCAGGATCAATGATGGATGAACATGTTATGGCTGAAGCTCCATCATTCACAATAGAGCTTAAAGATAAAAGTGTTTGGGATGTATTAAATATATGTGCCAGCTCATCATTAGAGTTTATAACTGGAGTAGCTCCATTTGGAATAAGAAGCACTATATTTTATGGAAGACCACATTATTACTATGCATATGATTATGCAATATCCGAAGAAGGAATGATTACTGAAAAACGTAAGCCATTCCAACAATATCATATCATTGATAGTTATTCAGATATTATAGGAAATAACATAAAGGCTTCAGGTGCGGATATAAAAACTGTAGCAGTACCGATGTATAAAGGTCCTGGAAAAGCAAATAAAATTATAGAAAAGAAATGTAATCCAATATGGGCGGATTGGGATATATATCCTGAATTCCAAAAAACTATGGTAGTCAACACAGGACTTACTTGGAAAGCAAACAAAATGGGAGCCTTACTTGTCAATAAATTTAGAGATGAAGTTACAAAGAGCGGTGGTCAAAAGATTGCTTGGAGAATGGGAGCAACAGCTCTTAAAAATTCATTTAAAGATATGTATCAAGGAGAAGTCATAATAATTGGAGATACCAGCATAAAACCTTTGGATAAAGTTTTCTTACACGATGTTTACGAAAACATGAATGGAGCTGTAGAAGTAGAGGCAGTAGTCCATAGATTGAGTCCTGAGACAGGATTTACTTCATCAGTATTCGCAGACTGTATTAGTTGTGTAGACAGTAGATATGAAGAAATAGGAAGAATGTGGACATCTCAAATTGCGCACCAAATAGTTCTGGCTAAGAGTATATTCTATTTAAGTAGTTTGGCATTTGGGAATAGCACTAGACCAATGTTGAATGTAATGGCTAGGACTGTCAACAAAGGTGCTTACAAAACAGCAGAAATGGCTAATAAAGCTATGGAGTTCATAGGAAAAGATGAATTGATTAAATACGGAAGTATGGAAAAATGGTCAGATGCATTTTATAGTACAATGAATCTTTCATCTCAGGAAGTTGCTGTATGGAATAAAGTTAGCCAGCTCGGAGGAATTAAAAAGAAAATATCAGTATTAGATATAAATAATATAGATTCAGCCTCAGATATTATTGATAACCTTGGAAACATAGTAAAAGCAACCGATGGATTTAGTCCTTCAGATGTAGCTGATACATTAGAAACTGCCTTAAAGAATGGATCTATCAAAAAGAAAGATATTAGTAATGTAGAGGCAACTATAAAAACATTAAGAGAAATAAAAATAGATACTGATGGATTAACATCAAGTATTAAGCACTTATCATCATCAGTAGTTTCACAATTAGAATCGGTATCAGGTTTAGCGGATGAAGCTAAAGATAGCCTTAGGTATTTAAAAAGTATTCAGAACATGGAAAAAATAGATATTAAAAAGGCAATGGAATCCCTAGATAGTGTTAAAGATCTAGTTGATTTAAAGGATGATATAAAGCAGTCTGCAAAGATAATAGGAGAATATGGTGACGATGTATTAAAAGCTATATCAAAAGCAGACGATATAGTCAAAGGTTCCAAGGTAGCCTCAGCTGTTACTGCTACCGTAACAACAGCTGGTGTAATATCTTCAGCATTATTAATAGCTGCTGAAATGGCTATAACATATGTCATAGAAAAAAATATATACAACTGGATTGAAAACAGAATGGCTAGTTTTAATGTACTGACTGTTTACCCTCTTAAAAAGAATGGAGTAGTTCATGTAGCTGGCATAGATGGCCATAAGGGATTAGTTCATGGAAGTCCAACTTGGGAACAAGCCGGTCCTATTGATTCATTCATTAACTGGGTGTTTAAAGAAAGAGACACTAAATTCTATAAATTCTTAGATATATTTGTGTTTTCTGACGAAATGAAAGCTATTGCTGAAACTTATAAGAAAGATAATAAGTTGGGAAGTTATGCAGATGAAAAAGAGCAAACAGTAACAGGATTATTAAAAAGCATAGCAGAAGGACAAGCAAGTTCTTATTCAAATTACAAAGCTATGGTTCATACGGAACGTATTACAGATATAAATGCTGCTAATGCAAAATACACATATAAGAAAACCAGAGTAAAGTCTGATATATTAAATGATATACCTAATCACCCAGCAGTATTAAATGAGTTAGTTCCTATTGATGGAAGTAATGAGGCATTAGCTGAATATTTCTCTCCATTAAAAAGTCCTAGATTAAAAACTATACATTTGAGTCATACAGAATATGAGGGTGATTTAGACAACAAGATTAGTTACGAAGAATTCAAAATAGATAATATTAAGAGTTACAATGGTGTAATTAGAGGAATTAGACTTTCAGATAACACAGTAGATATTCCATTCTTAAGACCTGATGCTTTTCAATTATTTAAAAGATTAATAGATCTTATAACAATAAAATCAGGTAATAAGGGATATGGAGATAACGAAAATAGTACAATCTGGTTCAAGTCAGGTACTATAGTTAATGATAACTCTTGGAGTTCAACTGGATATGTATTTAGGTTTGAAGTTACGAATATCAGTGATGATATAGTAAACCAAGCATTTGAGGATGCAGCTAAAGAACTTAGAGAAATATTTATTGATGAAAATAAACAAGACATTATAAACATATTCCAATATAGAAAAGTTAAAAATAGCAATGCATACGAAGTGTTTGTATGCCCTAGAGATGAATACTTTAAACTACAATTAGATTAAGGAGGAAGCAGTTATGTCAGATTTTAGACATAAACTGCGTAAGGAAGTAGTAGATCCTGCTCTGAAAACGAGCAGGAAAGCTACACTTATAGCAGTAATTACAGATAAAAAAAGTAATTCATATACAATCCAATTTACAGATGAAAATGGTGAGAAGCAAAAACAGTCAGGTATCTCTGCAAGAAGATATGGTAACGAAACTCCTCAAGGATATGAAATTAATGAAACTGTATTAGTAGAGTATGATGATACTGATAAAAAATATGAAATCATTTCAAGTTACGGAAGGGACTACGCCGAAGTTAAAGCAACAACTGAATTAAAGACTGACATATTTAGTAATTTAATATCTAGTACTATTCCAGGATATCAATTTTAGGAGGGATAAAAATGTCATTATATAGTAAATTACAGAAAGAAATAGACAGCGTATCTGATGTTCATCCAGATTTACTTAGTGAAGCTAAAGAAAGAGCCGAATATATGGATGACACAAACGATAAAGGTATAGTAAACCCTTCAACAGGTTCATCTGTTTTAGTGAGAGGGAATGGAGATATAACTTTAACTTCCAGTCTAATGTCACAATACAAAGTAACAGCTAGTGGACATGCAATAGAGGAAAGTATGGAAAGCCATACAAGAACAGTTAGAAAAGTTATTGAGGCTGATGAAATAGTAGTTAATAATCATAAGCTTAATCCAGCTTTATATGAATTAAGCGATATGAGAAATTTATTTGGATACCAAGATATTTCCATAGGAAATCTTACAGTCAATACAACTGTATTAGTAAAGGCATGGGAACCTACACTTAAAAAATGGGTATTAATAAGAAGGCCAGCTAGAATACCACTTTTCTCTCCAGTACTTAATCTACCTGATTGTCCTGAAAACATGAATGTAGATACTGATATAAAAGATGAAATATTAAAAGCAAGCCAAGGAGGAATTAAAGGATGATAGACTTTTTAATTACACCTTCAGGAGATTTAGCTTTTACTGAAATAGAAAAAGAAAACCAAACTCTTGAAATTTCATTTTATAAAACCAAAACCCAAGCACTTAAGATAAACTTTGAAATGGATACATATCTAACAGACACGCCTAAAAAAGATTCTCTAGTAGTTTATTTTGATCTAACTAACATAAAAAATAATAAGAGAGCAATGTTAGTTGAAGATGATGCGTATAGAATGCAGCAAATATTTATGAGAATAAAAACTAGTTTAGGAGAATTACCTGAACGCCCAGAAGTAGGCTCAAAGATTGAAACTGTAATGCACCAAAATATTCATGACAAATCAGTTCAAAGTAAAGTAGAGAACATAATAGGAGATGCAATAAAAGATATTGTTTATAACCATTCTGTAAAAGCTATCCCAACAGTTATTAAAGATAATGATTATAGGCAGATAATGAATGTAATGATTTATGAGGATGATGATCTAATTTTTACTTATGAGATGGAGGGATAACTAATGAAAACGATGCAAGAAATTTATCAAAATATAAGAAATAAATTTTTCAAAGATACATCAATAGATGTTGAGAGAGGATCCACCATAGATTACTATATCTTGGCAACTTCAAATATGATATCAGATGCTCACAAAGAAATAGAGAATAATAAAACTCCACATATATATTCTAGCTTAAAGGGAGAACAGCTAGATGACGCTGCAGTATTAGTTGGTTTAACTAGACGACCAGATGAATCCGATAAGAATTTTCTATACCGTATATTAAACTGGAATGTTTCCAATAAGGCTTCAAACCTAACAGCAATAGAAACTGCATTAATGGACATGCAATTTTGCTCTCACGTTACTTATGTTCCTCATACATTTGGATGTGGAACTTCAGCAGCTTATATTATACCTAAAAACATGAATGAAGAAGGTAAGGAGCTAGCAATAGAAGAAACTAAAGCAAGATTAAAAGATGTAGTATCTCCATCATCTTATATTGAATATATCATACCTAAAATATCTTCTGTAAAAATGAAAATTTTAATCAATGCAAAGGCAGCTGATGTAATAACAATAAAGAAGAATATTGAAGACAAAATAATAAAATATGTAAATGGAATTGCTCCAGGAGAATATTTAGAAGTCGGAGAGATAAATAGATTAGGAACAAATGAAGCTAACGTAAAATACTTCAATGTAGGTAGCCTATTTATAAATAATAAAGAAACTGGTGCAATATCAATTCTTCAAAAAGTTGATAGCAAATTTGTTATGTCAGAGGCAGATATAATTTGGCTGGAGGTTGAATAAAATGTTGATCACTAAAGAACTAGTAGAAAAATCAATTAAGCATTTTCCAAAATGGATGGACATAAGAAAAAGACATTTCTCTTCAGTCGGAGGCAAACTATTGTCTTCGGTTGCTAGAGAAGTTGCAGAGATACAAGATTCTATTGATGAATATATAAAACAGCACTTCATACCATTCTACGAAGATAAGTGTGAAAGAATACCCGACTTTATATATAAAGCAAATATAGGCAATGTAGATATTGAGAAAATCACATTAGTAGAACCTAACCTAGAAATAATAACAGATATAAAAATATTCTACGAGACAGATAATGTAGCATATTATCAAGATGGCTTTATTTTTATAAAGGATAAAATGGATAATATCTTTTATATGTTAGATGGCTACAAGAATGAAGCTCAATTAGAAAAGATGCATGTATGGAACACATATGATGAATTCGCTGCGTTTGTAGGAATTGAAAGATATCAAGATGAGAGTAATCTTGAATTATTTAATAGAATAATAAATGTATCTAAAAATGTACTAAACAGTTCCGAAGAAGGAATTAAAAATGCTATAACATCAAGTCTTATTAATATTATTCCAGAATTAAGCATTGAAGATATTAAGCTTGAAAGACCTACTGCTGAAAATCTTGTTAAGTATTATGATGAGTTTAATACTATATTAGATAAATTAGCAGATGTGAATAAAGATATCTTAAAAAACAAGAAATGGGATATAGACAAATGGAATAACGACTTTAAGCAAATAGACTATATACCGCATACCTGGGATATTATATTAAAAGAAATAACAAACGGAATAGGAGATAACGATGATTTAAGGCCAATCTTTATAGATGCTATTAACACAACTGATGTAGATATTTCTTTCTATGAAAAGTCAGAGGAACATATAGATTCATTTATAAGAGATAAGGAAATTGATGATACTTTAAATCTATCTTTGATTAAATATAATAATATGTTAAATCCTTACACAGCCAAGTATTCTATAACAGCAAGTGAAGCTGAAGAAATAGAATATGAAGTATCTGGAATGGGACAAATATCTGTAGACCTTTATGAAACCTTAAAAGGTAAACATACGAGAAGTATAGAAGATTTAATTATAGACTCATCAAGTCTAAAAGACATAGAGATTATAAGAGAAGGCCTGTTAGAAGAAGGTAAATTCTACAGAATCAAGTTTACTCCTAAGAGCAAATATGACACGATGGAAATTATTAATTGTCATGTAGCAAGTGAGTATGGAAATATCATTACGGATAACGAGGGGAATCTACTTACTTACAAAGATCCTAAGGATAATTTTATTTTAAATGGAGACATACTAGTAAATAAATTAGTTAAGAAATCTATAACAACACTAGATGAGTTCAATGTTCATAAAAATGCAGTAGATATAGGTTCAGGAATTACTATAGATAAGATTAATGAAGAAAGTGAGTTAATCCTAAATACAGTAGGATATAGTGGTGAATCTGTAAAGATATTCTATGATAGTGAATTAAGTAAAGTTCCAGATAATGATATTCAGCTTAATAACTTCTTTTATGATGAACAAAAGAAAGCTTATGTCCCTGATGCAACTGGAGATACTAAAAGCATTACTGTAAACACAAAGGCAAATCAATTTAGTACAACAGTATCTCAAGGACAATGCGTAGTTACTGCATTAATTAATGGCCAACCTGTAGAGCTTACAATGGAATATGTAAACGGAGAACTTGTTTATAGTACACCTAGATTCAATGAACCTCAACAAATGTTAATTGAGATAGCAGCAATGTTCAACAATAATGTTGAGATCTCAAAGTTAATGTATTCTAACTACACTATTAAAGTTTACACTGAAGCAGGTGAATTGATTAAAAATGAAGATGAAGATAATCTTTATTGGATGCCACAAGGATATGAAAATAAACTTTTCATTAAAATGAGAACTAGAACGCAATACAGCCCTATATTGAGAAGGGTATTTATCGGTACACCTATTGACAGTAACGAATCCTATGAAACTGATCTTATTGTAGGTATGGAGAATGCATACCTAAAGATTACTAGTAATTGTAATGTTGAGTTATATGAAAGCTCTAAACCATTTGCAAAATGTGATAAATATAGTGTGGACCAAAAAGTTACAAGAGGATACTCGACAGATAAAATATATAGGGCCACTAGTAATGAAGCTTATATAATATTAAATACAGCAGAGTACTTTAATATAGATAGCATTGACATTGAAGAAGGAACATATGAAGTTACTGGTGAAGGAATTCTACAAAGACATATATTAAAACTTCGTAGTGGCCAAGGAGTAAGTAGCGTAACAATAACAGGACACTATAACTCACTAATAGCTAGTAAATCAATTTACGACTTAATAAAGCGTGAAAATATAGCATATGAACCTTATGTTTTTGATGAAGATGGAGAATGGATATCAGGGTACAAGCTATATGCAAACAAGTTATTAAAATGCTTTGTAATTGAAAATAATAATTTTGAGCAAAGTATGGTTAAGATATCATCTGATAGTTTTGATTTAGGCAGTGATAGAGTTATTAGTGAAGCTGTAGTTAGTGGTTTGCCTGATTCATTACAAGGTGCATTCTCATCAATTGATGGAGATAATGGATATATTACTATTGGAGATACTCATGGTGGAACATTTACTAACTTTTATATATATCCTAAATATGCAAAAGAATATATAGCTAGAAATGAATACACTACCTATGCTCATCACAGAGAAGGAATAGAGATAGTTAACACATTCAATAATGGATATGAAGATGGTAAACTTATGATTTATCAAGTAAATCCAATTTCTAATGAAGAGTATGATGTAACTTTTGATAATGGAAAGAATTGGAGTATCGGTAAGATTGGATTAACAATAGATCTTCATAAAGATAAAAACTATAATATGACACAAAAGATGATAACTGAAGAAATAAAACTTGGCTCTACTATAAAGTTGAAAGATATTTACACAGCTGAAAATAAAGAGCTTGTAGAGTTAGATCAATATATAATCGACACAACAGATAAAGACTATGATGTAGTTTATAAGTATGATATAAATAATACTGCATATGACAAAGCTGAATTTGTCACAGTAAAAAATGATGGATTCAACAAATTGAGATATAGCAATGTCTATGAAATTAAATACTTAGGTAAAGAAGTATTTGATGAAACAGACGATAGTATAGAGCAAATAAAAAAAGAAGCTTATGAGCTTGATAAGGAAAAAGGAATTATAATATGGAAAGATGAAGAACTTATAAATAGTGGAGCAAAATTATATATTATATATTCAATCAAAAAAGCTATAGCAATTAAATTTAATATAGATTCATTGTATAGAAAAATACAATATCCAATAAATGCTTATAAGAAAATTAATTCTTATAGATTAGACAATATTGAAAATGGTAGGAAGATTGATTTATTAAATCCTCTTATTGGTGATATTGAGCTTTCTAATAAAATTGCTAACGATTATAAGAAGAGTAGTGCAGTGTATGTTAATTGCAGACAAGCTGGATTTGCAGCTGAAAAGACTGATAATTTATTAGTTATTAAGAAAATAGCTGAGGCTAATACTCTTGCTATTAAGTCAGGCTGGTATTATTTATTAGGTAGAGAATATTATATGTTTGCTACAGACCAATCTCAGAATATAGTTGAAGATGAATATGCAACATCTCAAGAGGTTAGTAAGATTGATAATGAGTTATTATTACACAAGAAAACATCAAACCATATAAAGAATTCAAAAATGATTCTTGGATCTTTGGCTAACTCGCATAGTATTTTTGACTTTGAAGATATAAAAACGTTAAGAGGAAGTAGTACTGTAAATTCAATAACTGCATGTGATAGTTATAATTATTGGCAAACTTTTGCAATGGACTTAAGTTTGACAGATGGATTAAACGGGTTAGGATTATTATTCAAACCACATGATAGACTCAATGTGGGATATGCATTATTGGATATCACTAAATACATTTCAGATAAAACACACATTTCTTTTTACAATCCAGATAACCTATCAGTCTATATTGGTAAGGAAAAATTAATAAAGGACTTATCTTTAACAGACGCAGTTTCAATAGGTTCAATGTCAGAAATCACAGATAAAGACATAGACAATATTTATTATTCTACATTCAATAAAGAAGAAAACCATAAATACTATTTAATAGTAATGGGGCAAGGAATACTGGACGATATCATTGTTCAAGATGGAGATACCCTTAATGTAGATCTTCATAAGAAAAATATCTCTAACCTAAACCTGGATTTATATGAAGCAACCACTTCAGGAGTTGTATCAAGAGTAATCTTAGATCAAGAAAAAGGCAATAAAAATAATGGTGCAGAAATTAATAGTACAGGGTATATAGTTAATGCCTCAAATATTGATTGGAATATTACTAAGATAAAAAGTTATACTACTGAAAAGGATTGGCTATCAGGATGGGATTTAGAAAATGTAAATGTAACTAGAATCAATGATAAAGACTGTGCTTTAGTTACAGAAGGTACTTTAGGAAAAATAGTTACAAGACCTATTTATGTAGGAGATCCTAACACGATAAATAGCATTATATTTAAAATAAATAATGTGCCTATAAAATCAATGCAAGGATTTGATGCTCAATTATTACAAGCACAAATTAGCAATGGTGCATACTTGCCTTGTAAGCAAAAACTAAATAATAGTTCAGCGTTAAACTACACTAAAGATTTAATGTATCCATATATAAAATTGTCTGTAGATATACAAAAAAATAAGGTAATAGACAATATAGAAATTTATATAGAGTACAAATCTTCTAACCAATTTGCTCCTACAGAAAGAATAGAAGCAAACGGACAATTCCTAACAAAAGTTTTTGACAGTCACTATACTTCAACTTATAAGCTAAAGGCTGTTGAGATTGAAGATAAGGATGGGGCAGTAGACTTATTCATAAGAGCTGCTAAAGAGAAGTCAGGATTATCTGTATGGACAGATTGGTATCCAATACAAATAAAGGATAAAGAAATAGTTAATAACATTGAATTTGAAGATTATAGATTCTTCCAAATGAAAGTGCTGTTAGGAGAAAAGGACTCTAAGATAAAGATTAAACATTTTGATCTAGAGGTGATGAAGTAATGCTGCTATCAAATAGTAGAATAGAAAAAAATAAGAGAGTTCAGTTTTATGAACAAGACATACTATTGGATGATCATATTTACTCTGGAAACCTGCAAGTTACTATAGATTTAGATTATATAAGCCCAGGCATAGGCATAGCCCTCGTTTCTGACGAGGGTTTATCTTTAAACGAGGATGGTGAAACATACTTATTTAGAGTTGGGCATAGTGACTATAGTATCGTTAGAAGGTATGGAGATAAAGTAGAAGTATTAGAAAATGGCCCTGCTATTAATATTAAACCTTTTAAAGAAAACATGAAGTTACAAATAAAGAAAATTAATAGCAGAGTTTATTTTTATGTTAATGATAAGCTTCTTAGCAAAAAATATTTACCTACTAACTTAGAGAGCTTTATGATTGGATATTACAGTAATGCTGGAAACATAATTAATTCAATAAGTATTGCTTCGGAAATACCTGAAGGATGGGTAGTTAATATGAGCAATACCAATGGAGGATATATCAATTTTTATCCTAATGCATTTGCTGTAACTAATTGCCTAGATAAGGCCGAAGTAGAACAAGTTAAAATTAAACTTAAAGCAAATACTCCAAGTAATCCTTATTATTATCTAAAATATAATAAAGAACCTATAAATGAGTGTAACGATTTTAATGCATTTGTATTTATGTCAGATGATGATAGATATGTAGATGAAGATAAAAATATTTTAGATAAATATAATAGGTTCATATTAAAGGATGATTCTGAAATCAACTTAAAGTTTGTTGGTACAATAGGGAAAATTAAGGACATTCAAATATCTGATAGGAAAGATGATTTCTATGTAGGTACAGATTATGAAATGACAGAAATAAAGGAAAGCTTTATAAGAATAAAGACTAATGACCTTGTAAAAATAGAATGGTCTGGAGTTATATATGGAACTCCTGAATATGACATTGATATTCCAAATCCTGAAAAGTTCGGAGTAATTAAAGATAATGATAAAATTTATTTTCCAGAGCAATGTGGAGTTGAAGTTGGAAAAGAATTCAAATATGAATACACACTGGAGTTAAATAAAAATAATCCAAAAGATAAGTTTATAATCAAGCATGATAAAGAGACTAATTATCTAGATGTAAATATAATAGATCAAGTTACTATATTTGAAAATGTAGATGCAATTATAGATAAGTTAATTCTATACAAAGAAGATGGAACAATTGTTGACATAATAATAGAAGATACTAAAAAACAATATGTGCCATCATCAATTAAAAGTCCAATAATAGTAACAACAGAAACAGAAGAACCTCTTGATCTATCATCATCTTATAGAGTTATAGAAAAAGATGGCATCACAAACTATGTATTTACAAATGTAGAAAGAGAAATCTTTGCACCAAGCAATAGATTAAAACTTACAAATAGACCATCTAATAAGTTGGACACCATTGTAATATATGGAGTATTGAAAGAATCCAACATTAATGAAGATAAAATAATGCATTCAGTAAAAGAAGATATAAGAGATATAAGTCTTTATGCTGATAGCTTTGAAATAATAAATGAAGCCTCTATGTACAGAGTAAATAAAGATACTGGAATAATAGTAATCACAGACCAAGATGATAATTATATTAAATCTAAATATAGCAAATTGGTAGTTGATTATTTAAAGAGCAATAGCTATGCGATCAACTATAAGCATGAACTTGGAAGTTATGAGGTTGATATATCTACATCAGAAAATACAAAAATGTATTATGATGGAGCTTCTCAAGGAGACAATAATGAGCTTGTAAATATACAAGAATATAAATTATTAAACACTGTATTTAAAAATAATAGTTACATCGTACTAAGGGAAGGTGATAAGTGATGAAGATATATCCAGGTAAACATAGAATATATAATGTTACAGAAATAGATACCAATAGAGATATTGCATTAGGATATCTTGATTCAGAGTTTTTAGAAGAAAAAATAATAATAAATGTGAATGATGAGCTTAGCGTAGATAGTTCTACTGAGCTCCTTCCATATACTTCTTTAAAGTCAGCTGAAATAACTTTGTTTGATAAAGATGGCAAACCATTAAATAAAGATGAACAGGAAAAGCTATTAATCAAACAAATTACAGGGAATTATATTTATACTCCTAAAGCTTCAGTTACTTTTGAACCACTTACTTTTGGATATAAAGTACTTGCAAAAAAGAATATGAAGTATCTAACATCTAGAAAATATAACGTCAAAGCTGCATGCTCAGATAAAGAACTGGCAAGCAGAATGATTCAATTCTTCTCAGATTCATATGAAAGAAACTTATGTCCTACCAATATAAAATTCAATAATGGAGATAAAAAACTAGAATCCTTATTTAACTCTTCAATTGAAGATATTGATTTTATATTTATAAATTCTGAAGATGGAAAAACATTTGATGGTGATACTGAGATACCTATAAATGAATATATAGATAAAAATACTATTCCATGGATTATATGCGACAACCTACCAGATGAGGATGAAATAGATTATAACGAACAGGAAGCTTTAAAGTTTGAAATATTAAATCCAAGTGTAACAAATGCTAGTTCCTTTGAAACCTCATATTATTTTAAAGTACCTAATAATGTTAGGCATTTGTTAAAGAATGAAGAAGTGGCATCAGTTACCTATCATAACATTTTCAAACATCATAATGATGTGACTCCTATATTAATAAAAGAAGTGGTTAATAAAGGGTTCGTTATTTATACAAACTCAGAATTTATGTCAAGAATATCTGAATTATCAGATGTCTTTTATGAAGTTTTAATGTACGTTTACTTTAGAAGTTATATAGCGACTCAAACCATTACAGAATGGATCACTGATGTAATGCCAAACTATATAGTGCAAAATGGTAGATTAACTCAAAAAGAAAAATTTACATCTCATATGGAACTCCATAAATTATTAGGATTAAGAGAGGGAGATGCAACCCCTATCAATGTTGAAATAGAAGAACCAAAGATTGCTTACTATACTGGTATGTCAAGTAACTATTTAGTATTTAAAAAGATACCTAAAGCTGAAACAGCAGATCCTATAAAAGATGAAGAGCAAATCTCTATATTCACTGAAAGAAAAAATATTATGTTTTATGACAACTTTGTATATGTAATAAAGGAAGATATTTCAGATAAAATATCATGCTCAGTGGATAATGGTGTACTTAGGGCAACAGTTAAAAGCTTTAAACATACTGATTTAGATACAGGTTCATACCAAACAGAAACTGCTTTTTATGAATTGAATAGCGAATTAATGTCGCAAGAAATTAAACTTACATGGAACAAAAACCTTAAAACTATTGAACTAGTTTCTGAGTTAAGAGATGAACTTATTTTAATGGCTGGCATTCAGGTAATAAAAGAAAAGAAAGATTCAAAACTATATGATATGCGTCAAAGAGGAGGAGGGCTTCCAGAAAGCCAGGAAGATAATTATGATTGTCTTGATATTGGACATGTACTTGGTAGGCCATACAGAAAAGGCGGATCATTAATAACAACAGTAAGTATTCCTAAGAAATATGAATATAAAAAAGATACTGTTTATGAAATCATATATAACACAATTAGAAAGCATATGATAGCAGATGATTATCTTGTTTTAAATCTTGAATTTAAATAGGAAGGTGAACTAAAGATGGATTATAAACAATTAAAAATAATTGATTTCTCTCAAGGTATAAAATCTTCAGAAGTAATGAATAACGACCTTTCACTTCAAGAGCAGATAGAGAGAGAAAGATTGGCCATAGCTGGATATGGAATAAACTATGGGCTAAAGCTTAAATTAGCTGAGTCATTCAAACTACGTATTGAAGATGGAACAATAGTTGATAAAGAAGGTAAAGAACAATTTATACAAGGAAGAACATTTGATATTGAGAAACCTAACTTAATACTTAAAAAGCAAAAGGTTTTCTCAACAGATAAAGGAGCTATTACTCTTGAGGATGTTCCTTATTCAGAAAGCAGAACTGAACCCTCTGAATTTACAGAAAGTAATATGGATTGGGGTATAGAGGCATATTATGAAGATGATCCTTCAACTGAGCTTTTTATATCTGCAATAAAAGGAAATGTAATATATACAAGTTCTAAAAACGACAAGAGAGCAATTATTGTAAATTATAATGTAGCTTACGATAGAATTGATACTGTTTATATTAACACGGATTATCAAGTTGCTATTAAAGCTGGAATAGATTCTACTACTCCTTCAGCATATATTCCTGAAGATTGTAAATATGTTTTAGGATTTTTAAAAGTTGTTAGCCATTTCTATGATGAAGATAAAAAATATCCTTTGGCTAATGTTTCTATTATAGAAGAATTTAATAATAGAAGAACAATTTATACAGATATAAATAATAATTTATATTTATGTGGGATACCATTTGAAAGTCTTTTAAGAATATATTTTGAAGAACCTAAGGATCCAAAAGAAGGAATGCTTTGGTATGACATGACTACCAATAAGCTTAAAATATGGAGAAGAACAGACTTCTTCATGTTTACTGATACAGTAACATATACAAGTATTGATCCATCTGATAAGCAGATATTTAAAACTAGTGTAGGTTACAGAGGAGAACAGCTTTCAGTATATGTAGAAACCAGAGCTGTTTCAGGTGATAAGGTATGGACTAAGCTGACTGATGAGCAATTAGAGTTATTTGTGGATTTAGATCCTTCTGAAATCGGAAAATTAGAATCTAAAGAATTTAGAATAATACCTAAGATAGTACCTAACACAAAAGTTAAGTACACAATCAATAGATATGATGATAGTTATTACTGGGTTCCTATAAATGATACATCTTATATATCAGCAAATGAATACAAAATGTGGGCCCCAAATGATACAGGCGAAAATCTGGTTGAGTATTTACCAGGATTAAATCTAGCAGAAATGCAAGAAGATAGGCCTAATCATGACCTTAGAAATTTCTTATTTAAGTCAAGTGAACTTAATTTAAGATTTACTCCATATAAGAATGAACTAAGTTTAATGATTGACCAAATACCATTGCATAGAGATCAGTTTATAGAAATAACAGTAGAGGATGTTTTAAACAGTTCCGAACTTACTGAACTTGCAATTAATCATTATGGATATACTACTGAATTCTTACAAGATTTAAAGGAAACCTACAAAGAACTTGGAATAGGATTCAAGTTAGTTAATAGCCTGGATAAACCTGCATTCATAGAAGTAAACATCCAACATAGAGTAAATGATTCTATATTAAAGAATAAGTTCCAAAGAAATGCAACATTTGCAAAAACACAAACTCTTGTATATAACCCAGACAGTGGATTAACTCCATTATCTACAAAAGATAACTTAATTCATGTCTTTACATTAATACCATATAGATATGGAGAAGAACAGCTTGAAGTATTTGTAGATGGAAAAAGAATTAAGAATGAATTAATTACAGAAGTTACTTCTGGAGAACCTGTTCTTGGAGCAATGTGTAAGCAATTCTCATTAAATCCAGATGAAGTTGGGCTTGTTAAAGGTTCAGAAATAACATATAAAATAACAACCAATGTTTATTCATATGACCATGTAGAGTCAGTTATAAGAGAATCTCAGCAAGAACTTAATAATAAGATTGCAGATCTTGAGGAGATAATAAATGAACTAAAAATAAAAGTAGACAACATAATAGATTATTAATGTGAAGAGGCCATATTATTAGGCCTCTTTGTTTAAGTAATGAATTATTAGTGACAAATAAGAATGAGGTGATTCAAAATGAAGAATGCAAATGTCAATTGGTTTGTAAAAGAGCCTGATGACGTATATGTTGCTCATACAGAATATTATGCGGGCTCTTGTAATTCTATGGAAGACTTCGTTATTGATATAGAGCTTTGGAATAATAGATGGAACAATAAAGAAGATGCAGCTCACATGAGAAATGCTAAATTAGTTATTAGTTTCGCTAATGCAGAAGACTCTGTTCTTTTATCTTTATGTGAAGTAAAAGTTAATGACGGAACCTTCAATAAACCAGATACAAGTGAATTCAATAGAGGGATAGTTGAACTCGGAACAATATCTGGCTCTAAGAACAATGGCCATGAAAGCAATACAGACAATTATAGAAAAATAACTTTAAAATTTTCTAATATACCTAACAATTTTAGAAGTGGCTTGAAATCATTATTCCTTGACACACAATTTGATGAATAGGAGGAATTAACATGGCTTTTCAAATTAATGAAAAAATGATGGCCCATGATCGTGCCATAATCACACGTAACAAAACAGAAAAGGATTTATTGAAAGATGATGTTGTAAGGTTTAAACCTGGTATGGCTCATTATATTTCAGAGAATCAAAAATTATGGTTAAGTGTTGAACCAAAAAAACTTTCTGATAACAGCATAAGAAAATTCTTGGAAGTGATAACCGATGTTAGGTTAACACAAATCCTACTAGACTATGTTAATAGAGATGGTGGTTCTAAGAACAGTATGAGAGGACCATTGCATTCAGTAGTTACTACAGGAACCTCACCTTTTGTTATAGCAAGTACAACAAAGGTAGAAAATTTAAATGTAGACAGAGTAGATGATATGCATGTAAGTGTGCCTACAGCTAATAATACTATAGTCGGTAGAGACACTTCTGGAAATATCAACGTAAACACTACTATTAATTTTAACAAAGACAAAATTGAAAATACTGCAACTGGATTAGAGTTGAAGAAAAAGGATGGCTCAGGATATACTGATTTATCTGTAGCAACTATCAATTCCTCTACTGGCATATTAAGAGCAGGTAATGCATCTACCAAAGGAGTTATTGAATGGAAGAATAATGTATGGAATGTTGGAGTCGAAGGCAATACCTCTGAAATTGTAACAAAAAGTTTATATGGACATGGCAAAGGTATCAACGCTGACATGGTTGATAATAGACATGTTGATGACAGCCAAATAAGCACTAGTCATTTATGGACATCTAAAAAAATAGATGATTCAAAAGCACCTAGAGGATTTGGACTTGGAACAGATATAAATTCTATCCCTAATAACGATTGTAATGCAATTAATGGTACTGGATTCTTTTCAGGAACTACTCCTGCTAATGGAGTTGCAAATGAATCTGGTGAAGTTTTGATTCAATCTTATATTAGTTCAGAGAAACAATTTCAAACAATAGAATATACAGTTTCAAAAAAAATATATACAAGATATAAAATAGACAACACATGGACAGCATGGAATAAAATAATGACCAAAATTGATGTTTCTGATGAAGTGGTACATATCGTACTTAGTTCTTCAGAGCCAGCTAAAACAAATAATGAAGATATTTACTGGTATGAAATACTATAAAGGAGGATAAGGATGAGTTTTGTAATTAAAAAATCAAGCAATAATAAGGTTACGAAAGCAATTTCAAAATGTGATAATCATGCTCCAGTAATAAAAATGGTAGGATTAGATGCTTCTAACATTAAGACTGGAAAGGATGGACAAACTGTACTTGATCATATAAATGATTCTAAGATCCATCTTACAGAAGAGAACATTATCAAAATAGTTAAAAGTAATAAAACATGGATTGCTTCTAAAGTTGAACCATCTACAGAAATGCTATGGATAGATACAAGCAATATTAACAATGTTTTGATCAAATGGCATAACGGAAGTGACTGGGTTGCAATTAGTGGCAACATGGATAATGCAAATAGTATAAAAAATAATTTTGAAAGTACTACTTATCCAAGACCTACAGATGATACTAGTGAAGGATATAGCGTTGGAAGCATGTGGATCAATACTAATACTAAAATTTTATATATATGTATGGATTCAGCTGTTGGATCTGCAGTATGGATACCAATAAGCGGAAAGGCTAAAGTCGGATGTATAGAAAATATAATAGCATTTATATTTGACAATACACATCCTGGAAGAGTAGAAGGACAAAAGAAGTTCATGTTACCAAGATTTGAAAGCAAAAATTTTTATATAGAGCTTTCTTTAAATGGTATAGAACTTATAAGAAACTATGATTATATAGTGACTCATGTAGACAAGGATACATTTGTTGAACTTATTAATCCTACAGAATTATCTGATTTAATCAATGGAGAAATATATCAAATGGATTCTACTAGTGCTGTTATAGATTTCATGTTTGATGAAACTATGCCAGGCAGAGTAGAGGGGCAAACTAAATTCCCTTTAACAAAGTTAAGGGATGATATATTTTATGAAGAAATATCTCTTAATGGTATAGAACTGATAAAAGATGTAGATTACGAAATAACTAAAAATTATGCTACAAACATGATGTCCTTAGATATGAAAAAGCCAACTCAATTAACAGACACTATAAACGGAGAGTTATTTGTAAGTGCAGAGTTCGAATATGAAGATGTGTTAACATATCCATCTAAATTGAATCAAATAGTTATTCAGGATATTGGGGGATTCAAAAAAGGAGATTCATTAACAGGAATGTCTCTAGGTGAAATAATCGAAAAACTATTATGTTATGAAGAATCGCAAGAGCATGGAGCTCCGACATTTATAGGACTAATAGATTTTAAGCCTATAAATGAAATAACATATAAAGACTTAGATTCAGAAAACATTGATAAAAATGCTATTACTAAAAGCTATACAGCATATGTTCATAAAGGCAACCTGGCTTTAGCTAAAACATGCGTAGTAGCTTTCCCTAAAGAGTTTGGTTCTATCTCTGGAATAGTTGATGCTGCAAAGATATCAATTACAGGAAGCTATCACTGGATAGAAACAAGCTTAGATATACCTGGAATTGGCAAAGTTGATTATATTATAAGTTCAGCAAAAAGAGCTCAAATTTATAATAATGGAACATCTGTTGTGTGGAATATTGAATAAAGAGAGGTAATAAATATGACGAAGAATTTTTTATCTAAAATAGAAAATAGTTATATTGTGCCCTCATCTATAATGATTGGAAGTGGCAATGAACCTACTGATATCAGACAAATATGCGATACTGTCGAGGATTTTCAAGAGATTGCAGATTTGGGTATGGAACTTAGATATGATGGGCTAATAACATATGAACAATTAACTGGGCGTTGGAAAGGGTGTAAGAAAGTAGGAGATTCTTTTGAATGGATTACTATAAACCCTACACCAGAAGAATTAGGATTAGATAATTATGCAAAAAAAGATCATACCCATGTAGAATATCTTCCAGAAGTATCAGAAAAACAACCTGAATTCAGTAGGCCAATAGGGCATGTATGGCTAGAATCAAATTAACAGCAGAGGAGAATAAAACATGGCAAAAAGTATTAGAAAACTAAAGGCAGAATTAAGAGCAGCCGCACTTGAAGACCAAATCATCAAATCAGCTAAGTACAGAGTCAAAAATGAAGAAGGTAAATATGAAGTAATTCATTTTGAAACATCAGCTGAACAAGTAAAAACAAGTGATGAAAAACAATTTGTAAGTGCTGCAGAAAAAGCTGAATACGCTGACAAATACACAAAAGCAGAAGTTGATGCAAAAGTTGCAACTGTAGATTCTGATTTCAAGGCAGCTGATAAAGTATTAGATGATAGAATCACAGCTGTAGAAACAGAACTTGGCGAAGCTGGAAAAATAAAAGAATTAAGCGATGCTATAGAAGCTTTAGCTGCAGAGGATCTAGAATTAGATTCAAAAATTGAAAACACGAAAACAGATTTAGGAGAATTAACAAAAACTGTTGGAACTAATAAGTCTGAGTTAGAAGGAAAAATAACTACACTTAAAGGAGAAGTAGATACTTACAAAACTGACAATGATGCTAGAGTTGGAGCTTTAGAAACTGGTAAAGCTGACAAGGTTCACAGTCATGCTATAGCTGATGTAACTGGATTAAGTGATCAATTAGCAACTTTAGAAACAAAAGCAGAAGTTGATAAAAAGGTTGCAGCAGGAGTAACTGAAGCTAAGGCTTATACTGATACTGAAGTTGAAAAAGTTTCAAATAAGGTTGACGCAGCGAAGACTGAGTTAGAAGCTAGTAAAGTAGCTAAAGCAGATGTTGTGAATGCATTAGATGTTGTAGAAGAAGGAAAAGTTTTAGATGCTAGAGCTGGTAAAACTTTAAAGGATTCTATAGATGCTAAGGCTTCATTAGCTGAAATGAATACTGCTTTAGCAGGTAAGGCTGAAAAAGAACATACACATAATGTTTCTGATGTTAAAGGATTAGGAACAGCTGCTACTATGAACGTTGGTGTTCAAGAAGGAGAATTAGTAGCTGTTGGAGCAGGCAATAAGATAGATGTTTCATTATTACCTTCATTAGCTATTAATGAAACAAAGGTAGTTGCAAGTGTTGAAGAAGCAATGTCTGTACAAGTTGAAACTGGAGACATAGTAATTATAAATGCAGAAGCTGTTGATTTATATAATGCAAGTGAAATGCTTATAAAGAGTATCGCAGCAGGAATAAAAACTTTCATAGTTGTAGATCCAACATCAGAAGACTTTGATGTTAAGTTTAGACCATTAGTATCTGGATCTGATTCAATATCAAAGGGAGAAGTTGAACAAGCTTTAGCAGGTAAGTTAGATAAGTCAACTTACGCAACTGATAAAGAACAAATAAATGCATCTATTGCTACAAAAGCTAATAGTGCTGATGTTTACACTAAGACAGAGATTGATGGAAAGACATCTGCTTTAACTCAAGCTGATGAAGAAATTAGAGGAGAATTAACTAGCTCTGTATCAGATTTAGAAGGAAAGATTGCTAAGAAAGCTGACGCAGCTGAAACAACTGCAGCAATTAATGCTAAAGCAGATAAGACTTACGTAGATGCAGAACTAGGTAAGAAAGCTTCTATAGATGACGTTACAGCAGCTGTAGAAGTAAAAGCAGATAAAACTTATGTAGATAACACAATGGCTACTAAGACTCAATTAACAGAAGGCTTAGCTTCTAAGGCAAATGTAACTGATATAGAACAAGTAAATACTAAGTTATCTGAGAAAGCTAGCAAAACAGAACTTACTGATGGATTAGCAACTAAAGCTAATGTAGAAACAACATATACAAAAGTAGAAGTTGATGCAATCGTTAAGAGCTATGCACCAACAGTAAGTAATATACAACCAACAGATAGGCCAGAAGGACATGTTTGGTTAGAAATAGTACAATAATAGTTTTTATGGAGCGTATTTCTCTACGCTCCATTTTTTATTAGAAAATAATAAGGAGGATTAATAGATGTCAAACCATAATGTGAAACTTAGAAGAAAAAACGGCTCTGAGTGGGACATTTTATATCCTGAATCTATAGCGTCCAATATTAAGATGAAGTCAGGTAAAAATGTACAAGAGTTTGTTGATGATGTTAATGATAATATAAAATCATTACAAACAAATAAGGCAAACACAGATCACAATCATGATGATAAATACTTTAGAAAAATAAGAGATGTGGGCGCTAATGTTAATTTAGATACATTGACAACTACTGGTAGGTATCATCAAAGTTCAAGTGCAAATGCAACAATAGAATTGAACTATCCAGTAGCAAAAGCTGGATTATTGAAAGTATATAATGATGGATATATTTATCAAGAATATCATTGCTTCGATAACTCGGGAGCTTATAGAAGAACTCAATATAATGGAACTTGGTACAAATGGACTAGCCTTCAAGGACCAAAGGGGGATACTGGAGCAACAGGTCCACAGGGATTAAAAGGGGATACTGGTGCACAGGGGCCACAGGGATTAAAAGGAGATATAGGACCTCAAGGAATTAAGGGAGATGTAGGAGCTGTAGGGCCACAAGGACCTAAGGGTGAAACTGGAGCAACAGGATCTAAGGGTGCAACTGGAACAAGTATAAGATTTAAAGGAGCGTGGTCATCAACAACTGCTTATGTTAGTGACGCTAGTTATGTAGATATAGTAACAAGTGGCGGAAATACTTATAGATGTAAAGCTAGTAATACAAACCAAGCTGTAACCAATACTACTTATTGGGAGTTAATTGTTCAAAAAGGATCTCAAGGTCCAACTGGAGCTACTGGACCACAAGGGCCCAAAGGAGACACTGGAGCACAAGGGCCTCAGGGAATAGCGGGGGCTAAAGGCGCAACAGGTGCTCAAGGACCTGCTGGAATTACTCCTACAATTAAAGCAGGAACAGTTACTACTGGTGCAGCTGGAACAAATGCAGCTGTAACTGCTAGTACTTCAGGTACAACTACCACATTTAACTTCACAATTCCAAGAGGAGCTACTGGAGCTCAAGGACCACAAGGAGCAGCAGGAGCCAAAGGTGCAACTGGAGCAGCTGGGCCTAATACCGTAACAACAGCGACTACTACAAGTGGTTTCACTAATGGACACTTTCTATACAATAATAATGGAAAAGTTGGCGCAAAGGCAATAACTGCTGCCTCAATAGGAGCTTTGGCTTCAAGTGGTAAAGCTGCTGATTCATCTAAACTTAATGGCGTAGCAGATGCTATAGCGGATACAGCTAATACCATAGCAAAAAGAGATGGTTCTGGAGATATATCTTGTAGATTATTAAAAAGTTCATATGCTAATCAAGCTACTATTTCAGGAGCATTAGCTTTTAGAAGTAATAATAGTTCCGATAACTACATTAGATTCTGTTCAGATACGACAGCTATTAAAAAATGGCTTGGTGCTGGAAATCTTAGGGAAATTAAACATTATGGCAATGTCAAGACAGCTACTATAATATTTGATAAAACTAAAATGGTAAACGGTGTTAGAGTAGCATTTATAACTAGTAATAAGCAAGGAACAGATTCTTGGCATTATGCCTTAAATGGTAAATGGACAGATGGCTGGACAAGTAATGGTGATGCAAAACTAAGTTTTGAGATAACTAAATTAAATGCAGCTGGAACAGTTTGGTTTGTTGAAGTATGGTTAGCTAATAGATACAGAGAATCTGCAGGTTCAAGAAGATATGATGGTTCTTCTTTAGTACACAGAGGAGAACTTAATACAATAATGGCATACCTTGATCATGCTACAAATATATTAGAAAACCTAACTACTGTTGTTGAATATTTCTAGGAGGTGCAATATGAGATATGTAATTATAAATAAACTTACTAATAATTTAGTTGAAAAAATAATTTTTCCTGAAGGTGGGTTCGAACCTGTCCCTGAAATGTTGCCAAGCTACTTGGAACTTATAGTTGACAATAATGACGTAGTAACTAATTGTCATATGAAATATGATGAATCATCTCAGTCTTTTGTAACAATATCTGATGATGATAGGGATAATCCTAAAATAGCTAGAGAACTATTGGATATTAAGACAGCTATTGCTGAGATGTCAGAAGAAAAAGATTCTGAAATAATAAAATTAAAACTAGCTTTAGTTGAGCTAGCGGAAGGAATGATTTAATATGGTAGAAATTTACGCAGATTTGGTTGAAGCTGGCAAAAGGAGTCTAGACGGTGCCAATGGTGTGCCAAAAGTTCCAGCAAAATATTTAGACGCTGTTATAGCCAAGCTAGAAAAAAGAGGCTATTTTAATTAAATATAATACACATTACAGACAGCTCTTAAGCTGTCTATTTTTTTTATAAAATACTTATCTACTTTATAGCAAAAAGTAAGGTAATAAATAAAACAGAATATAGTAATTGAAAGGAGATTTGAGATGACTGTTCATAATATTAGAATGAAAACAAAGAACGGCTCTGAGTGGATAACACTTTATCCTGAGACAATAGCAAATAATGTAATTGCTACGAGCGGGAAAACTGTTCAACATGAATTAGATAATCATACCCATAAATATGCTGGATCTTCATCAGCTGGTGGTGCTGCAAATAGTGCTATAAAGTTAGCAACTGCTAGAACCATTAACGGAATAGCTTTTGATGGAACAGCTAATATTAACATAACGGATAATAGCAAAGTATCTCCAACTGGTACCATAGCTGCCAACAGAGTTGCAATATTTAATGATACCACGGGAAAAACAATAAAAGACAGTGGGTTTACTATTAGTTCATCTGTTCCAGCCAATGCAAAATTTACTGACACTATTTATACTCATCCTACAACATCAGGAAACAAACACATACCTAGTGGAGGAGCCGCTGGACAAGCATTAAAATGGTCGGCTGATGGAACAGCAGTATGGTCTTCTGAACCAGTTCCGCATAATCATGACTCTGTTTATTTTAGAAAAGTTAAAGATATAGGCGCAAATGTTGATCTAAATACGTTAACAGCTACAGGTAGATATCATCAAGGCTCAAGTGCAAATGCAACTACTGCCTTAAATTATCCAACAACAAAGGCTGGATTACTAAAAGTTTATAATGATGGATATGTGTATCAAGAATATCACTGTTTCGATAACTCAGCAGCTTATAGAAGGACTCTATATAATGGAACCTGGTATGCATGGACTACTCTTCAAGGACCAAAAGGAGCAACAGGTCCGCAAGGTATAGCAGGTGAAAAAGGTGCACAGGGTTTACAAGGAGTTAAAGGTGATACTGGAGCTACAGGTCCCCAAGGGCCTGCGGGTGCTAAAGGGGCGACTGGTCCACAAGGGCCTGCGGGTATAACTCCTACGATTAAAGCTGGTACTGTTACAACTGGTAATGCTGGGACGAATGCTGCTGTTACCGCAACGACTTCTGGTACTACTACTACTTTTAATTTTACCATTCCTAGGGGTGCAACTGGACCTCAGGGAGCACAAGGACCGCAAGGAGTAGCTGGTGCCAAAGGAGCTACTGGTGCGACTGGACCTGCTGGGCCTAATACAATATCAACAACAACTACTACCAGTGGTTTCACTAATGGGCATTTTTTATTTAATAATAATGGTAAGGTTAGTGCAAAAGCAATAACTGCCGCTTCAATAGGAGCAGTGCCAGCTACAGGTGGGACAGTAAATGGAACAATAAATGCAACCAATTTACAAGTTGGTGGAAATAATGTTTATCATACTGGAAGAAAACCTACATTGACTGATATTTCTGGAGCTTATGGTTTTCAAGGTTTACTTGGTGACAATGAGGATTTAAACAACTATACAAAAACTGGTTTTTATACACAAGGTTCAAATGCAAATGCATCAAGTGGTACTAATTATCCAAGACCATATGCTGGAGTGTTAGAGGTGCATGGCGCTACTGATGGAGGTATGATTTGGCAAAAATATCACATATATGGTTGGGATAATTCTGTTTGGGTAAGAACTTATTATGCAAACACTTGGAATCCTTGGAGAGCCTCAGCTTATGCATATGATTTAAGTCATGAAGCTTATGTAAAGCCAACTTTTCAAAATGGTTGGAAGTCTTATGGTGGTACTTATGATGTTAGATTTACCAAAGATTCTATGAGAATGGTACATTTAGAAGGGCTGGTTACTGGTGGGACAATGGGTAAAACTATTTTTAATCTTCCAGTAGGTTATAGACCAAAACAAGGTTTTCAACAAGCCGTAGCCAATAATTTTAATGGATATGGCCAAATAGTAATATATCCTGGTGGAGACGTTTCAGCATATTGTGGTTCTAGTGGTTGGATGTCATTAGATGGAATTACTTTTGTAGCTGATGTATAGGAGGATTTTTTTATGATAAAAAAAGTATTAAAAATAGATAAACAAGGTTTTTATATAGAAGATGTTATTTTGCAAGATACTGAGCTTACTCCATCTGATTGTGTGGAAACACATTGTCCTGAAGGTTTTTACAAACCTAAATGGGATGGAGAAAAGTGGATAGAGGGTTATACTCAAGAAGAAATAAAAAAGATCCAGGAAGATGCTGAAAGGAATAGAATACCAAGTCCATATGAAATTGTAAAAGAAGAAAATCTAGAACTAAAACTAGCTATTGCTGAAATGTCAGAAGAAAAGGATAATGAAATAATGGAATTAAAGCTGGCTTTAGCTGAGTTAGAAAAAAGAGGTTATTTTAATTAAATATTATACACATTATAGACAGCTAAAACGCTGTCTATTTTTTTGTAAATATACCTAAAAGCAAGGTAATAAATATGCTAGAAAACACTAATTGAAAGGAGATTGAGATATGGCTATTCATAACATTAGAATGAAAAAAAGAAACGGTTCTGATTGGATAACACTTCATCCTGAAACAATAGCAGAAAATGTAATTGTTAAAAATGGGAAAACTGTTCAATATGAATTAGATAATCATACTCACAAATACGCTGGATCTTCGTCAGTTGGCGGTGCGGCAAATAGTGCTATAAAACTAACAACAGCCAGAACAATAAATGGTGTAGCCTTTGATGGGACAGCTAATATTAATATAGTCGATAGTAGTAAAGTGGCTCCAACCGGAACAATAGTTGCTAATAGAGTTGCGATATTTAATGATACTACAGGAAAGGTGATAAAAGATAGTGGCTTTACTATTGCTTCATCAGTACCAGCCAATGCAAAATTCACAGATACATGGAGAGGTGTTCAAGACAATTTAACATCTACTATGACAGACCAATCACTTTCAGCAAATCAAGGAAGAATATTAAAAGGATTAGTAGATGGCAAAGCGTCCTCTTCACACACACATAATTACCTACCATTGAGTGGTGGGACTATAACCATGTCTGATTACTATGGGGTAGTCATTAAAAGAAATCATGCTAGTAATGGTAGCAGCATTGCATTTAGTAACACTACAGAACAATTAGGTGGAGTTGGATTCCAAACTGGAAGGTTTGTTGTAAGCAGTAAGACAGGCACTGACGGCGATTTAATGATAATTAATAATACTGATGTAGCATTTGGAAGTAAAACTGTAACTGCCACTAAATTTACTGGAGCATTAAGTGGTAACGCTACTACAGCAACAACACTGCAAACAGCTAGAACAATAAACGGTACAAGTTTCAATGGAAGTGCAAATATCACTACTGCAACTTGGGGTACTGCTAGAACACTAACAATAGGCAGTGCTAGTAAATCTGTAAATGGATCTGCTAATATATCATGGACATTAGCTGAAATAGGAGCGTCTCCAACTAGTCACCTTCATGATGATAGATACTTTAGAAAAGTACAAGATATAGGTGCTAATGTAAACTTAGATACGTTAATAACTACTGGTAGATATCATCAAAACTCTAATGCGAATGCAACAACAGCTCTAAATTATCCAGTAGCAAAAGCTGGATTACTAAAGGTTTATAATGACGGATATATTTATCAGGAATATCACGCTTATGATAACTCAGGGGCTTATAGGAGAACTAAGTACGGCGAGACTTGGTACAAATGGACTAGCTTACAAGGTTCATCTGGTGCAACTGGACCTCAAGGGCCTCAAGGACCACAAGGTCCAACTGGGGCGACTGGACCTCAAGGGCCAGCTGGAGTGACTCCTACGATTAAGGCAGGTACTGTAACCACTGGCGCAGCAGGAAGTAATGCAGTCGTAACTGCAACAACTTCTGGAACAACTACTACATTCAATTTTACAATTCCTAGGGGTGCTACAGGTGCTACTGGCCCACAGGGAGTTGCAGGAGCAAAAGGAGCTACTGGGGCGACTGGTCCACAAGGACCTGCTGGAGTAACACCTACAATAAAAGCAGGAACAGTTACTACAGGCGCAGCTGGAAGTAACGCTGCTGTTACAGCAACGACATCGGGTACAACTACTACTTTTAATTTCACAATTCCTAGAGGAGCAACGGGTGCTCAAGGTCCTCAGGGTGTTGCAGGTGCGAAGGGAGCTACAGGAGCTACTGGTCCACAAGGAGCAGCTGGACCTAATACTATATCAACAACTACTACTACCAGCGGATTTACTAATGGACACTTTTTGTATAATAATAATGGAAAAGTAGCTGCACAAGCAATAACTGCTGCATCTATAGGAGCAGCAACTTCAGGTCACAATCACGATTCTGTATATGCTAAAACATCACACTCTCACAGTTATCTTCCAACATCAGGGGGTTCATTAAGTGGAGCTCTTAATGTAAATAGTCAAATATATCTAAATACTGGTTCAGCAACTAACTCTCATTGGTATATGAATTCAAAATGGAGTGGTAATAGTGGTACAGAATGTAGTATTTATCCAAGTAGAGAACAAGGATATGGATTCGTAGGTGCTAATAGTAATCCTATATTCCAGGGATATGCTTATAAATGGGTAGTTGCATCTAGAAGAACTGCTAAATATAGCATTAATAAAATTTCTTCTGAAGATATGTATGACTATATTAAAAATTTAAATATTTATTTATATAGACATGATTCAAGTTCGTACAATCCTGAAACTAAAATGTTTGAAGAAAATATGAGACAAGATTTACAGTTAGGTTGTATGATAGACGAACTACCTACAGAAATTGTTAATTATGATTGCGAAGGCGGAGACGGAAAATCGGTTGATTTATATTCATATAGCACTATGATACTTGGTGCAACAAAATACCTACAAGATAAAATAGAAACTCTCGAAAATGAAAATGAATACAAAAATACAAGAATAGAAGAGTTAGAATCTAGGTTAGATAGAATGGAGGAGCTATTAAATGGCATTATTAGTTAAAGATCAAATTAATCAGTTCGGAGTACAAGAAGAATATTGGAGAATATTAAAAATAAATCTTGACCTTAGATATAGATTTTGCGATATAACAGTAGGTTCGTATTATGATAAAAACACCAGGGAAGCTGGATCGGAACCTATGAACGTCAAGAAGATTAGAGCTAAGTGGTCTGACGACGAATTTAATAAATATTTCTCACCAGAAGCAATGGAATCTAATAATGAAAATAAAAATATATATCAAATTGCCTATAACTATATAAAAGAAAAAGAAGATATCTTTGTAAATGCTTTGAATTGCTAGTAGACAGTTTTATACTGTCTCTTTTATTTCTTAAATTCTAGATATGTAAAACAATTAAAAGATTAGGTAATTAGGTAATGAAATAAAAAAATAGGAGTGATAAGAATGGATATTATGAATCTTATTGTTGACCAAGCTTTAGTACTTATACCTGTACTATATGTAATTGGTAGGTTTTTAAAAATCTCCAGTATACCAGATAAGTATATTCCAATTTCATTATTAATCTTTGGAATAGTTTTATCAATGCTTTTAATAGGTGTATCTGTTGAAGGATTTATACAAGGAGTTTTGGTAGCGGGAGCAGCTGTATTCACTAACGAGCTTGTAAAACAATCTAACAGATAAAAAGATAAGCGGCTGCAATAGGTCGCTTATTTTTATTGTTTAATAATAAATAAAGAAGGTGATTATAAATGGGACAAGTACAAAGTGGATTTTATCCTCTTAGAAATCCTAATGCTGTTAGATTAATTGTGTCGTGGACGGAACAGTTATCTGGAAATAAAAATACAGTAAACTTTAGTATGACTGTTTATAGTAAATATAGAATAAGCGGTACTTGGAAATGTAGTTTTATTGCAGATGGCACTGATTTTGGAGCTCCAAGAGTAAGAATAAGTCATGGTGGCAAAACTACTCCTGGTTCTACAGTAGTAAGAAGTAACATGGTAAAAACATTTACCTATAGTGGTAGCAAAAGTATAAGTATTACTGCTGCTCTACCAGATATGGATTATTACGATGTTGATGAAGGATCAGGCAGTAGCCAAATTTATAGACCATCATTTACGACTACAATAAATTTAAAAAATAATAATTCAGCTCCTCCTACACCTAGCATTAGTTGTAATAATAGCAAAGTAGGCTCTAATTATTTGGCTGAGGGTACATTAGATATTACACTCTCTAGTGTAAAAGATCCTGATGGAGATACTGTCAGATATGTAATTTATGGTGAACGTAAGGAACCTGGAAAAACTTATTGGGAGAAGATTGGAGATGGTAATAGTTGTTTATTATGGTCAACTACTGCTAGAAGTGTTTCGCACAAAATAACACAATATCCAAGAGGTACTCAGTTTAGAGTATGGGGACACGCAGAAGATGGTAAGACAAAATCTGGAACAACATCAACCATAAGTAACATATGGAGAAATAAAATACCCAATCCAGTAAATGAAATACTTCCTAAAGAAGGATATTTTAATAGCGATAGTTTTACTATAAACTGGGATAAGCCAAGCGATCCAGATGGTAATATACCTACAATTAATTTATGGTTAAGTAAGGATGGAGCAGATTATGTTAAAGTGCTCAGCAATTCATCTGCAACAAGCTATACACAAAATATTGCTAATGATGCAGAAGGTACCCAATATAAGTTTAAAATATACTCATATGATGGGTTGGTAGAAAGTGCCGTTACTACATCTTCGACTTATGTAAAAAATACAAAACCAACTAAACCTACTCAAATATTTCCTAATGAGGGATTTGCTTTAGGAAGTACCTTAATCTCATGGAATAAGTCTACAGATCCTGAAGGTAGAGGAATAGACCATTATATAGTTTATATAAATGACATAAAAGTAGGGACATCAAAAACAACTTCCTATACATGGATAATGCCAGATTCGGATCCATCTGAAAAAGAATATACTGTTTCAATTGAAGCTGTCGATGTAGATGGTAAAAGCAGTGATAGAGGATATGCCACAGGTTCATTTAAAAAAGCTAAGCCTCCAGCAGCTCCAGCATGGATAAAGCCTCAAGATACCTATTTTGAAAATAATATCCCTTTAACTTGGGAGAATATTTCAAGTAATGGAGTATCGGTAACTTATGAATTATCATATAGAATTAATGGTGGGCAATGGATCGTTCTAACAAACACATTGAGATCTCCTCAATATACTCATAGCATTACAGAAATAACTAGAGGAAATAGTATTGAATATAGAATAAAATGTAGCAACACATTTGGACAATCATCTCCTTATGCATATAGTAAAGTATATTACAGAAATAGAATTCCACTAGCACCTACTATTTCGTATCCACTTAAAAACTCTAAAGTTCATGATAGTACGCCAAGAATAGCATTCACTATTCATAAGGAACTAGATTCACAAAAACAAACGATTTATGTGAAATGCGGAGGTAAGGTATACAATAGTATAACTCATGCAAGTATGTTTTCTAAAAAAGCTGGTTCATACTCTACAGAAGAAAAAGTAGTGTTCACATGTGATGAGCTTTCAAATGGTTCTCAAACTATAGTAATTTATGTTAATGATGGTTTAATAAATAGCCCTGAGAGTTCTAGAACATTCGCTGTAGAGAATAGTACTTTAAATGCACTTAAGAGTGATCGAATCACAGCAGAGCTATTTAATACTATGAGAACGCAAATTAACACTATAAGAAAAGCTTACGGATTAAGTGAATATGTTTATGATACCAAAATAACTATAGGAGCTTTGATAAGATTTAAGTATATCGAAGAAATGAGATCTGCAATATTGGATGTCAGAAATGTAATCAATGATTATGATTCAAGTAATCCAGACAAATTAAATACAACATGGGAGAATTCAGGGAAAGATAAATTGATAAATGCATCTATAGTTCAGCAAATCATAGATATCATAAAAAACACATAAGAATCAGATTTTTAATGTTATAAATTTAATCTTAAGATAGCCGCACTATAAAATTAGTGCGGTTTTAATTTTGGCATGGATAGGGCGTTTTTAGAAAGTAATATAAAAATAGATTCAAACTTTAAAGAGGTGATTAAATGTTCAGTGGAAACAGACGTTTTAATGGTAGACAGGGCGAGCAAATATACAACGAAGAATTGTATACCCTGTATGAACTATTAAAGCATTTTTTAGATGTTCCTTCTAATCCAGATCCTAAATTTGGACCACAGTCAGGATTAGAAAAGCCTGGTGCACTATGGTTAGATCGTCAGAACTATCCAGGCTATGGTCACTTAATGTATAGAGATAGTGATCAAGTATGGAAGCCAATGTTTGACGACTGGTTCAAGATAATTAAAGAAATAAGGAATCCTGATGGTGAACCTGAAGATGCAAAAGAAGGTCAGTTATGGATTAACGATAGTGGAGTACTACATTGGTATAATGGCTCAATGTTTGTTCCTATAAAGTCTAAGATGGCGGACGCAGTTGAATTTGATTCTAATTCATTTGAAAACTTTTTAATTATAGATCCTTTAAAAATGACAGGCGGATATATAGTTGAGAATTTATCAAAATTAGCTCAGGTTGCAAATGGAATAAACGAGTGGAAGCCCAATACTTTATATCAGATAGGTGATTTAGTTTATCACACAGACTATGAAAATGAAACTAAATTTTATCAATATGTAGATACATTTAATGATTGGTGTGATGAGCCACATACAAGCGAACTGACTTTTGAAGAAGAACTTGACTCAGGATTTCTAGTAGCTATTGATTTAAAAGCTCAATATCTTATACCTTCTGAAGTTTTAGATAAAGTGTTTATTGATGGATATTACACAGGTGATGATGTTTATGAGAAATTATCAGATGTATGTATTCAAATATCTTTAAGTTTATACCAAGACAAGATAGTAGCAGCAGTCCATGTTAATCCAGTTGCATTAAAAAATATTAGAAAAAGAATAGTAAGAATTGAAAAAGATCCTACTGTATATAACGAATACGGGATGATTAAAGTTGGTCCAGACAATACAGAGTATTATGGATTCATTAATGGATTTGGTCAATTCTTAAATAAAGGCGAAGACTATATAATTAAGGCCAATGGTATTCAATTAATAGGAGACGCATTAGAAATATACGATTTTGTTTATTGTGTTACTTATGATTTTGAAACCAGAATTAAAAACCCAGGAGCCTTATATAGAGGAAGAATTAAGCTTTCAAATCAAACTTGCATTTGGATAGGGCAAATAGAACCTACAGATAAATTAGTTGTATTTACCCAAGGTTTATGTTTAGAAGATTTCTACTATAACTATGATGTATATGATTCATCAGGATTAGTTAAATTTAATGGTTACGATAGTGATGGGAAAATTACAGATGATCCTACTAAAATGGTTAAACCATTATTTGAAAGTAAAACTGATGTTGCAATTATGAGATTTGATAAGAAAACTAATGTAGGTGTATTCACACCAGATATGCTTGAGAATGAAAAGGTGGATCCAGCAGAAACACAAAATGAAGGTACTTATTTAAAAGATGGTAAATCAAGATTTATAGCGTCTATTGAAATACCAACAGATTTTATTCAGCCTTTAATATTTGTACAAGGTCCAAACTTAAATCTAACTCTAGGAGATTACACTATTGAAGATGGTAAAGGAATAATAAAAGATGCTATACCAGGAAGTGCTTACTACATCGTAGATGCAGTTAGAAAAGATGGATTTAATATGTTTGTAGAAGAAGGCGTTGTTAATTCTGAAGGAGTAATTCCTATAACAGATCCTGAAATATTATCAGGAGAATGCCAACCATTATTATTTGTAGAAGGATTCTATATCTCAGTAAGAGATTTTGATACATCAGATCCTACTTGTTTACAAATATATGGACTTTCCGAAGGTCAAGATTATGTTCTATTAAAAGATAAAAATGATGAAAGATATCAACTTTTATTTGATGGAGAAATATCGTTCACAACTATACCTATGGCTTCAGACATAGATGATGCTTTAGTTTATATAGGTAACACAGTGATCGTCGATGGTGCTGCGTGTACTACAACATCTAATAATACAGATTACGCAGTAAGTAATGAAATTAGACTCATAATTTCTGAGGGTAAACAAGAGTGGTGCTCATACAATGCTGGTAATAAAGCTTGGTATCCAATAAAGGATGAAGATTATATTGTAATGCTGGATGCATCTAGTTCAGGATATACAGTTGATACAAAGACAATAAATATCCTTCAAAACTTCGGTGAAGTTGACTGTACTTATTATGCATACAGATTTGCTGATAATATCGAAATGCCATTAATCAAAGGATACACAAGTAGCTATATTGAACAGGGAGATGAATTATTCTACAAAATAGATTTTAGACATTCATACCCTATGGGCGAAAATGCTTTATCTGTATGGATGAATGGAGTTAAACAGAATATTAAAGAACATTATATTGTAGAAAAGAAAGATGAAAACGGAAGCGAAGAGAAAATAGTTCAAGGATTCCTTTTACCTAAACCAACAGATATACATGGCAATGAATTAGAAAAGAACCCAACTTGTTTCTATATCATAGAAAGACCTGAAGCTGGAGAAATAAAGTCATGTGTTGTAGAAGAATTAAAAGAGCCTGTTGGAATAAATACTTATATAACAAGTGAAGCGATATTAGCTCCAGGAGTACCAAGGGTATTTATTGATGGTTACAGACAACCTCAAAATGCTTACATGATAAATAATATGAATACTATAACTTTAATTGAACCAGTATTAACAGAGGCTAAAAATACGGTAATGGTAACTAATGAATATGGCGAGAACAAGTTCGTAGAAGTTGATTCTAAGTCCATTGTTACTGTTGAAGTTAGAAGAGATTATAGATTAAAAGAAAAAACAGTTGAACTTACCGCAGAAACACTTGAATATATGCTTCAAGGAGCTACAGCTGTATTTGATCCTGGAATGATATTTGCAAAAGATCAAAAGCTTCCTAGTGAATTATTTATATCTAAATTAAGTGAAATAAATATATTTATCAATGGAGCTGCTTACGGAAAAGACTTTACTAAGATGAAAGATCAGGATGCTATAGTGCTTACTAATTTAAATATAGTTAAGTTATTACAACCTGGCGATAAAATAACTTTTGAATGGAGATGATGAGACATGGCTTATACAATTAAACCAAGTATAGGAATGCTACCTATAGAAGATATGGACAAAGTTATGGTAGCACAAGGCTTTATAAAAGGTCTTGCCGCTAACGATATAGAAGAAGTTACTCAAGAGAAAGATCCTGTTACAGGAGCAGTAAAAACTCCAGGTATAACAGATCCCTCAAGAATAGCTATATGTGCAGGAAAAAGAAATTCTAATGGAACAATTGATAGAGAAACAATTAAAAATGCACTTAACCTTAATGGTAAAGGAGCAGACGAATTTCTTGATAAAGAAGACAAGGATGAAATAAGCGAAGTAATAAGCTTAATTAATAAAGCTCACTCAGATGAAATTCAGTTACTTAGAGATGAATTATATCATTTAAAAGCTGAGTTAGTTAAGACTGGTACTGTAGAAGACACATTGGTTGCTGATGGTTATATTGATGGATTTAAACATTCTAACGTCAAATATAACACAGCTAAAACTGACCTTGAAACTGTTAATGGATTAATAGTTAGACAAGTTGAAAATATCTTTGATAAAAATGACTGGTTAATAGTTAGAAAAGATAAAGCAGATGTTCAAAGTAATACTTTAGCCACAGTCACTAAAGAAACAGGGAACGACCTTCAATTAGATATTGGTACTGCTAATCTTTCAGAAGAAAGAACAGTATTATTCAAATCACTTGGAGAATATAACAGAGGAACATATTCATTCAGTAAAGTATCTCATGGAACCCCTAGCTCAAAGGAAAACTATACTATGCTTAATGATGATAGTAATATTTATAAGCACAAGATTGATAGTAGTTATACTGGATTCGCTACAGTTATAAAAATTCCAAATAGATGCGCAGGATTTTTAACTAAGTTCTCTGTACACGGAAAAGCATTTGGTAATCCAGGTTCTCTAACTTGTCATGTAATAAAAGGCTCATATGAATATATAAATCAATTAGCTAAAACTAATGGATTATCTCAAGCAGCGACAGATGGAAATTTACTTGCAAAGTCATCACCTGTAAATGCAAATATAAAAGATGATGAAATAGTATTTGATTTCACAAAATTAGATTACGATGTAAATGATTCTACATCAACTTTATATCCTGAAGTTGAAGGAACAGAATACTGCTTTGTAATTGAAGCTGATAATGTAAACTCACAAGATTACTGGCAACTAGAATTTGGCCATAAAAAGAATGCACCAATGGATTTACAAACTAACAATAAAACTTTTAAGTTCTATAATAAAGACTTAATTTCTGTCACTGAAAATTCATTTGTTGAAATGGCAGATATAGATATGTTATACATGGCTATAACTAGACCTAAAATGCAGGAAGATGAAGTTCCTTACTCTACTGGACTTTATACAACTTTAAACCCAATTAAACTTTCTGCACCAATCAAAGCTTCAAGAGCTAGACTTACTTTAGAAGTTAATAAGGAAGGTAACTTTGTAACAGTAGACCAAGGTGTAATAAGAGCAGAACTAGATACAATAGAATTTAGAAATTTTGATGGTTCTTATGCAGAACAAACAGTTTTAGGTGGAGGAGACCATGTAATTATAGGCAATAATATTGCAAAGGTTAAAACATCAACACCTAATACAGTTACTATTGATAAGAACATTTATGTATTACCAATGACACCAATATATAGATGCGGATATTCTGCTCAAATAAAAACACACTTAATTGAAGAAGCTGAAGATGGATCACCTACAATAGTTCCTGGTTCGGAAAGAATATATCCATTAGAGCTAGTAGCTGTAATCCCAAGTGGTAGGGAAGATAGTTCATCAGTATCCGATAGATTAATATTTGAAGTTAATATAGATAATTCAGCTAAAGAAATATCTTACTTCAATGAAGCTGAACTTCAAGTAAAGTGGAATAGTTTCTTAGCATCAAATATAATCCATTCTCAAGCATCAAAGGGTAATGATTATGTTGGTAGAATTCATAGCTTAAGTTTAGCATTTGATAAAATAGTTTAATTTGATAGATAGTGGGGGAGAGATCCCCCTTATACCAAGGGAGGAAATAACATGGCTCACGGAGTACGTAAAGTCAATGAGTTTATAGTAAGAGACGGTAGAGCATTAATAATGACACAAAACGTTGCATCCAGTACATCTCAAACTCAATGGGATAGCATAGCAGATGGAACATTATATATTGCTCCGACTAATGGAGATATTAAATATAAGAGTAAAGGCAGTGCACCTAAAGCATGGACCAGATTCTTACCAGGAAATTTATTTATAGATCAAGATATAACTGGGAATTTCTTAAAAGATAAAACAGTTACAGAAATTAAAATGGCAGATAGTTCTGTAAGCACTAGGTCAATCATTAATAGAAATGTTACATCCCCTAAAATTGCATTAGGTGCAATTCTTACAGAGCATTTTCAAGAAAATAGTTTAGACGGCAAAGTAATAAAAGATAACACTTTGAATGGAAACAAATTAATTAATTTATCTTTAGAAGGAATTAAATTAAAAGACAGAACTATTGATGGTGTCAAATTAAAACAACTCACTATTACAGATGCTGAATTAGCAAGTAATTCTGTAATCACTAGAGTAATCAAAGATTTAAATGTAACTGAATCTAAATTAGCTAATGATTCCGTTAGTACCAGAACCATTAAAGATCTAAATGTAACAACTCCTAAATTAGCAGACTTGTCCGTAACTAATCCTAAGATAGGAGAAAAGGCAGTAGACTGGAAGAACGTAAATGATGATGCAATTAGGACAAGTCATATTCTAAACCTAAATGTAACGGAACCAAAATTAGCTAACAATGCAGTTATTACTAGGGTTATAAAAGACTTAAGTGTAACTACTCCTAAGTTAGCAAATGATGCAGTTACTACTCTTAAGATTCTAAACAAAAATGTTACCTTAGCAAAACTTGAAGATAGTGTTCAATCTGTAATTAGAAATGCAGTAGTGCATGATGGAGATTACGCTACAGTCAATGCAAATCTAAGAGTTAAAGGAAATATAGTTGCAGATCCTAATAATTTAACTAAGACCATTTCAGGATTCAAAGTTTATAATCCATTATTCGCTGATTACGCAGAAGGATTTGTAGTAACTGAACCAGTTGAAGAAGGACATATAGTTGAAATAGATAAATATGGCTGTGTAAAAAAAGCCGAAGCTTATTCTAGAAAAATAGTAGGAATAGTTTCTGAAAGGTATGGTATGTGTTTAGATGCCGATGAAGAAGATATAAAGAGTGGTGCTAAAACAGCAGTAGGACTTATTGGTAAGGTTCCTGTACAAGTTGTAGGTAAAGTTAGTGCTGGAGATTTTATTATATCTTCAGGAGATGGAATAGGTATGGCAACTAAGAAACATTTTGTAGGTTCGATAGTTGGTAAGGCCTTAGAAGATAAAGATACTTACGGACTAGGATCAGTCTTATGTTTAATACAGCCTATGTAATAAAGCCAGTAATACTGGCTTTTTCTTTTGTGCTTTAAGTGCAATCTATAAAGTAATAGAACAAAAAGAGGTGATACAAATGGATATAAAAAATATGTTTGACTTCGAATCCAAAATAGATTTTCTGCTGAAGTCTTACGATGAAAATATAATTGATAATATAAAACATCAAGAAAGCTTTTTAGATAGTGAAACTGCTAATGAGAACTTTTCTAAAATTGAAAACTATCTAAATGATATGTATGAAAAGGTTAGAGTCCTAGAAGAAGTTATTGACTATGCAAAGATATATGTTAATAACGAGATTGATACAACAATAACTGAATGTAGAGATTTGTTAAGTGAAATAGAAAATATGAATGACAATATATTTAATGATTCTAAGAATTTTAAAGTAATAAATGTTTCTTTAGCTAATAACGATGTTGAACAATCTCCCGATAGAGATGGAACTTCTCTAAAGACATGTGAAATATACAATAATGTTATTTCATTGTCAGGTACTATAAAGAACACCATTGATATAAAGGATGTATCAGTTAAAAGAGAAGAACAAGCTTATGAAAGTAATTACAAAGAACTACTAGACGGAGAACCATACAGAGTCCATTACTTACTTGATGCAATATGTAAAAATGGAGTTTCAGAAACAATAAGATTTGACTTTAGCGAACCTAGAGAAATTAATTCTATCAAAGTTAAATTATCTAATTGTAAGATCACCGACATAATATATATGCATGAAGATAATACAGAAACTATTGATTCTGATATTTCAAAAGGAGTTATTCCTGTTAGAACAGTCAAGGGAATTAAGTTGGCATTAAACAGCACCAATTATTCTCCTAAATCTCTTTCAGTATCAACTACAGAAAACAATAAGTTTGAAGACCTAGATAAAGCATGGAAGGAATACCATGAAGAAGTAAAGGAAAAAGATTATATATATTCTAAAGGTGAATATAAAAATCAAATGTGCAATTACTTAGAAGAAATTTATTTAAAGGAGGTTAAATAATGTCTAAATTGCCATATTCAGATTATGCAGACAATTTAGTATCAACTTTAAATACAGATGCTAAAGCTCCAACACCACCTTCTTCTCCTAAGCCTGATACAGAAAATTCTACAGATACAATAGTATCTAAAAAATATTCATATCATTTTGGTATTGATTCAATCAATTTTTCGCAAGTAAGAATAGAACAAAATATGTGTTTCATAAGCGAAAATATTGAAGTGGGTTATTTACAAGAAGATGAATATATTCAATTAACTTCTGAATTTAATACTGGCGAAAATGGCTCGATAGAATTTTATATATTAGATGGTTCAGAAGCTAAGTCCATCTTACCTATAGGAACAGAAGTAGTACTTAATGAAAAGATATTTTTTGGACTTAGGCCAAGATTCTCTATAAATAATAATGAGCCAATTACTATAAAGAAGAATGGAGTAGTTGTTGATGTAAGCTTAGAACAAGCTATTAATAGTAATGAAGATGGATATACAGTAAGCTATTCTCCATTAGATGCTCATGACTTGATTGTAAAAAATGATGTTGTAAAAGTTAAAGCTATTCTTAGAACTTACAATAAGAATACTGAAGCACCATCTATAAAAAGATTGGCGATAAAAAAATATGGGAGGAACTCTTTATGGAAAGACAGTACAATCAATTAAAAAAAGAGGAGTATGCTAGAAATCTAGCTCTTAACGGCTATGTAGATAGGGCCAAAGAAATTATTCTTCAAGATGATTATGAACCAATTCTTAAGCCTGTAGAAATACATCCTGAAACAGAAATAAGTAAAGATGATATTAATCAAGTATTTGATGATATAAGCGCAGATTTAGATATTGTAAATAGTAATTTATCTATAACATCTGCAAAGTTTAAAAATATGCTAGAAACAACTAGATTAAAATTAAATGATATTAAAAGAATTTTAAGAACCGAAAAGGAAAGGCAAGAAGATATAAATATACTTTGCAATAAATACAGTGACTTTTCAAATGTAATTCTTATTTCTAATGAAAATTCATCTGGAGATCTATCTTATGATAAAAGCACATTTTCTATTAAAACCTCTAACTCAAAAGTAGTTAAAGGAGAAATTGTAGAGATAATAGGAAATGGATATGAAGGAAACAATTATGTTTACAAGAATAACGATTTTGTAAGCAATGTAAGTAATAGTTCCAATAAGGATTACATAACTGACGATAGTCTTATAACTTACTACGAATATTCAAGAATCACAGCAAGCAACTCTGAAAAGGAAGTTTTTCCTTTAGTAAATTTTGATTCCATAATGGCAAGATGCTCTATATTAATTAAAGCAAATGACTTAATAAATACAATAGAAATGACAATGGAAACTGATGACGTGATTTTAGAATCATTAAGTACATCAATTGATGGTAAGACTTTTGTTCAATCTGAATTAAGAGACGTAGCAATAAATAGTAAGAAAGCACGTTTTGATACAAATGATTATATATTTGGATCAGGAATACTTTCATTCCAGGATTGTAACTATGTGAAGCTAGTTTTAAGAGCTGGTAAAAATTCAAATGATTCTATTGCTTTTATGAAAAAGGATTCCAATAATGTTGAAACACTTATGAAGCTCAAGACAGCTAAAAGAAGTGTCATAAGAATTAATAATATAGCTCTTGGAAGAAAGACATATGAATTATCTGGACAACTAGTATTTAACGATTTTATAACGGATCCAGTTAAATCTATAGCAGTATTTGCAAATGAATACGTGGCTGACGAAATAGATTTAAGAAATAGTATTAAATATAATCTAACCATAAACGGTTTAGATTATGAAATAATCCCAATTAACTCTCAATATAATGGCAAGAAGATAATTAGAACTACTAGCCACACCATCCCTGCTGAACATGTTCATTATATAAATGAAAGCATTAAAAGTGCTACTTTGACAATCAATATGAAGAGTTCAAAACAATATACTAGCCCTTTTATTTCTGACTTGAAAGTACTTATTGGAGGTGAGTAAATGTTTAAGGACATTGAACTTAAATTGAATTATCATAAAGAAAGAATAATAACTAACTTCATAAAGAGAGGCATATATCCTGATAATAGATTGATACAATCTCAATTAAATGATATAGAGCTAAGACTTTCTATTTTTAAAAATCCTAAAATAAAAGAAGGTTCTCAATTTAACACTGACATAATTAATGATTCGATTAAATACATCTATGATGATTTAGCTATATTATATAAATTGCTATATGAAGTTACAGTAACTGAGTACAATAGATTGAGTTACTATATTAACTCTCACTTAAGAGAGTTGGAAGATACAGCTCAAATGTATTTAAAGCGTGCCAACTTAGAAAGCTATAGCACAGCATTAGGTAAATCAATTTTATTTAAACATAATGACTTTGAAATAGATAAGAAAGATAATAATACAGTAATAAATCTAGGAAAGATTTCAATATCAGACGCTACTAAAATAGCCTGTATAGGAAATATAAATAATGTAGAGCACAATAATGTTGTATTTAAGTTCAGGGAATCAGGAGTTGATAATCCTGCCACAGTATCATGTAATTCATATTCATACAATAGGGACTTCGTAGTGTTCCCTGGAGAATTAGAAAAAAAAGAATATGAAATAAGTATTAGTGAATCTCAAAAAATCAATAGTACTTTAGAATTGCCTATAGTTGCAACTGATCCTAACAATGGAAAATTCATAACATTAGCTGGAAAAGATAAAATTCTATATAAGATGGCAAATGAGAATGGTGAAATAATAGAAGAAAAGCCAATAGCTATTAATGCTTTAAGTTTTAAAAGTCATTCGTATATAGACTTTTATATTGTTGGTGGTTCTAGTGTTACATTCAGATTTAATAAAAAACCTCTAGCAACTAACTTCAACACAAATGTAAATAGAATCGAGAACTTAGATTACATTCATCATTTCTTTATAGAGTGTGATGAAGACTTTAGTTTCGATTTTGAATTAGAAAGAGGCTCTGTATATGCAATTAAAGAGAATACTTTAATTAATCAAGAGAAGTTTTATTATAGTGGGCAAGTAGACGTTAAGGATTTTATGATAGTACATTTTCTATCAAAGGAACCTAAGGAATACGATGCAACTGTAGAGATCTATAATACATCAATATCAGAAGATGATATAGAGAGCATAATGATTAAAAAGATAGGATAGGTGAAATTGTATGATAACTTATAATCATAAATATAGGGGACCATTTGAATATGAAAAATTTGCGCTTAATATTCTATCTTTTCACAATGCCATCAATTCTTTAGAAACTATTGAAATCCAAGGCACTAATGAAGAGATAGCTACATTAATGTCTATGAGTGATGACATTAATAATATTTTCAATTCCTTTACTGGAAAGAACGGCATATGTGAAAAAAGTTTCTTACTTGGACTAAAGGAAAGGAAGTGTATTAAATTATGATACCAAGAATGACAAGTCATGAATTAAACAACATACTTATAGAGGCAAATTCAAAGCTTTCAGGAGTAATTACTGATATAAAATATCTTAAGAATGATATGAGTAAAAAGCTAAAGATATTAAGATATGAATCGGAATATATGGAATATCAAATGGCAGATTTGAAGAGAATACACAAGGAAACTTCTAAACCATCAGTTCCAGGACAAAACAACAAGGTATTTGTATTACCTGATCAATCTCTTTCAAACTCGTATGAACAATACGGATGTACAATAACTCCTAAATTTAAAAGTGTTCCTGTTAATGTATTTAACATAATGACCACAGCTACAAGTGAAGCTTTCTATAGAGATATAGCAGAAGTATCTATTAATAATGTAGTTAAGGAAGAATATAAGAATATATTAAAACACGATAGCTTGAAGGAGAAAGAATTATTCTTTGAAGAAATTGATGGAGATAATCCAGCGATGAATATAAGCATTGTATTAGACAAAACAAAAGTTTTAGGTAATTCACTATTTAATATGATAGAGTTAGACATGTTCTTAAATGGTTCTTACACAATAGAATATATAAGACTTTTTACTGAAGATGTAGTAAACAATGATGAAATAACTAGTAAGTATGATGAATTTACTAACATTAAAGAAGCTGGAAAAATGAGATTAGTATTTAATAAAGAATACTCATTCAATAGAGTAGATATTAAAATAATTCCTAAATTCAATACTCAGGTTAATGGAGTGATGAAATCACCTATAGGAATAAAACATATATACTTCTACAATGCGAAATTCTTATCCAATTCATATGCTATAGCTGAAATAGAATCAGAAGAATTTATTGATAAAATAGATAATGAATTTACACTGATAAAACCAAATGAATCTATAGAATTAAATGCTGATTCAGAAAATATTCAATTCTATTTAAGTTATACAACTGATCCTTCAACAGGCGAACCTATATTAAGCTCACCACAAGAAACAAGCAAGCCTGACAACACAAAAACAATAAGTGTTAACGTTAAGAAGATATATGCAAAGATACCATTAAAAATACTTTTATCTTCTGATAAAAATTCTGATGTAAATAATCAATCTATAATAGGATTTGTATTTAATATATCATCAAAAATATTATAAAAATAGCTCCCAGCACACAAGCTAGGGAGCATTTCTACTTTTCAAGTTGATCTTTATATTTTTCAAGCAATAATTCCACTGCTTCATCAAGAAGTTTTGATCGTGGAATTCTTGTATTTTCTTTTAAAATATTTAGCTTTTCGTATAAATCATTGTGAATAGCATCACCAAGTTTAGTTCTATTAACAAGTTTTCCGGCCAATATAGTCACCTTCCTTTAACTTTTCATAATATAAATATAGCACACATTTTTATTACTTGCAAGTGCTATGAACTCCTTGCAACTACTAGGAGTTTGTGTTATAATTTATTTACACATTAAGAAAGGAAGAGAGTACATGGAATTAATAGATTTTTATTATTATAACTTAGGTGAAGAACCTAATAAAAGCGAAAAAACAATAACTGAAAATACATTCGGATTCTTAAAGGATAATAATTATACAGATAGCGATATTATGAGAATGCTAAAAGATTTTCCAGCTAAGATGGCATTAACACCGGATGATCTTCCAGAATATCTTTGGGAAGGAAGTTTGACCAAGAGAAATGTTTTCTATTATCACAATGAACTTCACATAACATCCCCAGCTCCATACTGGGATTTTGAAAATGATAAGATTGTATCCAGTAGGTTTTTCTTAGAAATGAAAATAAAATATAGTATAGATGATTTAATTAAATATTTTTATAAAAGCTTTCCTATGGATGGAAGCTTAGTAGATAGCAAAAAAGATAAAGGCTCTATGGAGTATCTCCTTAACAAATATAAGAACATTGATTTTATTGAGCCATTAGATTTTATATTATATCTAATTGATGAAGCTGTTAATAATGAAACAGAGATTATTGAAATCATCGAATTAAAAAGATTTGAAAAGGCAACATTTGAATACTTAAAAATAAAAACTTTAAATGCTGCTGTGGAGAAAATGAATAAAATAATTTGGAGGTAACACAATGGACTGGTACATTGAATGCGGTGGAATATATGACATAAACAATCAAAAAATATTTGGTAGAAAGGTTTTTGTTAAGCCAGCAGAATTAGATACTACAATTAAAAAACGTTTCAAGAATATTGATGTTTACTCTACTAATTTCTTGTACAATACTGAAGATCAGAATGAGAGCGATTTAATCGGACCTTTGTATATAGACTTGGATGGAGAAATACATGATGAAGAAAGCTACAATAAAGTAAAACAAGATACCTTAACTGCTATAAGTTATTTAACTACAAACCTTAAGGTACCTAAAGAATACATAAGAATATACTTTAGTGGAAATAAAGGATTTCACCTAATAGTTCCTTATACTGTATTTGGAATTACTCCTTGTAAGGATTTAAATGATAAATATAAGATGATAGCTTTAGACATAAAGAAATATTCATTAAATCAAACAATAGATACAAGAATATATGACAAGAAGAGATTAATAAGACTTCCTCATTCAATAAATGGAAAGACAGGTCTTTATAAGGTTCCTCTTACTGAAGATGTCCTTAGAATTTCTACTTATGCAAGCATGAAGCTATATGCAAGTAAAGATAGAAAAGTTGAATATACAGAAACTAAGCTAGTGGAAGATGCTAAGAGAGCATTTATAGAAGCTACAAAAGTTAAACCTAAGATAAAGAAAAACGTAAATACATCATACATTAATCCTAATTATGAGATACCACTATGTATAAAATATATTTATGCAAAAGGATCTGTGCAAGGAGCTAGAAATAACACCTTAATGATATTAGCTTCTTCGTTACTACAAAAAGGCATGGAACTAGAAGAATGTATTGATACACTAGTCGAATGGGATGAAGAGAAAAATGAGCCATCAATGGGTGAAAAGGAAGTAGAGACAACTGTTAGAAGTGCATATAGAAACCTAATAGATGGCAGAAGATACGGCTGTGCATCAGTAATGGAATTAGGAATGTGCGTAGGAAAGCAATGCAAATTATACAAGTAACGGAGGAGAATAATAATGAACGACACTTTAGCAAAAGAATTAGAATTACATAACATAGATGAAATAACACCAATAAGTAATGAAGAAGAAAAAGAAATTTCAATGGAAGATTTCTTTGCAACATCCACTGCTGACTTAGAAGCATTTGATACTAATGCTTGGAGCAAGGGAGATGGATTAACTTTACCAAACTATCCATATATAACTGAACAATTAGAAGGTTTAGATTCAGGCCTATATTTATTCGCTGGTAAATCTAATCATGGTAAATCAGCTGCAATGATGAACATAATGGAAGATGCATGTTCACATGAACCTAATAAGTTGTATGGACTATATTACTCGCTAGATGATAGTAAGAATGAAATAATTCCAAGACTTATTGCTATGGATCAACGTATTCCAATAGGGGTTGCTGCTAAACCTCAAAGATATCAAAATATGATAGATAACATGGAAGAAGGTTCTGCACAATATATTGAAATGCTTGAAAAAAGACAAGCAGGTTTAGATAAACTTAAAGCTAATGTAAATAAATTAAAGATAGAGGATTCAAGTAAGATTAAAAATGCTGATGATATCCATGAACATATAAAGATGGTATTAACTTATCTTAGAGCAATAGATCCTGAATACAGAATATTAATTGCTATAGACTCTATCAATGACGTTAGATTAACATATACTCCTAAAGATAACGATGTATTAGCAGAAGTAGCTAGAGTAGTTAAAGGATGGACTGTAGAATTTGATTGCCCTATATTTGCTAGTACACATATAAGAAAGCTAAATGGTAATAGAAGACCTACTATAGAGGACTTAAAGGATTCTACTGTATTGGTATATGAAGCTTCTGTAGTTTGGATAGTATTTAATGATGTATCTGAAAACAAACAAGCAGCCAAGATATTCCAAGTTAATCCTAATACTGATATGAAACTTCCTATCTTAGAAATAGATTGGGCTAAGAATAAGAAATCTTCATACAAAGGAAGGAGCTTTTGCTACTTTAGACCAGAATACTCTAAAACTATTGAGTGCGATGAAGAAGCTATTAAAAGATATTCTGCGTTAGTTTATGAGGCCTAAATTATAGTTTTTTAAAAAAATAACATAATATAAAACCAGTAGAATATAGGAGGAATGATTATGGCACTTTATAGTAGAGAACAAACTAAAAGCTTCTTTTCAGAAATAGCACATGAACAAGATGTGTGTTTATATTGTGAAAAGGCTATATCCGAAAAATTAAATACTGGTAAAATTAATCGTGATGAAATGCACAAAGAACTAAAGCTTCTTAAAGGCAAACTTACTGGTAAGAGAGTTATGAAATTCAGATATGTAGGACACGATTTCTGTATATGTCCTGAATGCGTAAGCAATATAAATGCAGAAATCAATCCTGCACCTAAAGAGGAAAATCCTGTGCCTAAAGAGCAAGAAGTAGTATCAGATGATAGTTCAGCTGAAGCAACTGATGTAGAGCCAGTTACTGAAACTGTAAAGCCTGATAGCAAAGGTAAAGGAAAGGGAAAGTCTAATGCGTCCAAATAGACAAAAGACAGTACATGATGTAAGGGGCAGTAGAATTAAATGTATTAATTTTCAAAAATGCCCTTTATGCTATGGATGCAGAAGATATAGCTCTATAGATCCTGAATGTAGAATCTGCTTACTAGAAAATAAAAAGCAAAATATATGTAATGTAAATCTTCATAGAGATGAAGTTACAGCAAAGATGATAACTAAAGGAAATATATTATTACAAGGTAGCTTAGACTTTAAAAGCATGCCTGTTTAGGAGGAACAATTAATGATCAACTTTGAAGAGTTACACCAAAACCAAGCAATGTATATTGATAAAATTAAGATAAGTCCATTAAAGAATTTTGTTATAAGTTCTTTAGCTCAATTTAGTACAACTACTAAATTAAAGAAAGCTAATAAAGTAGCTGATATAGTATGGCAAAAGTTTGAGCATTTAGGATATATAACTGCAACTGCTCAACAACAATTCGTTGATATAACTATCGCTGGATGTTTACTTCATAACTTATTCTATTCAGAAGATGATATATCAACAATATTAAAACATAGAACTAAGTTAGCTGAAATAGCTAAAGATACAGAAATTGATGAAAGACTACTTGCTTTGGTTTATGAAATAATTGAATCGCAGTTAGGTGAAAATCATCCTATTCAAAAATTAAAGCCAACTACTAATAGTCCAAGCTACACATTCGCAGAAGCAGTATGGCAAGTTAATGGATATAAAGCAAGAGTTTAATTACAGGCCACACTAAAAAGTGTGGCTATTTTAGAAGGTGAGTTAAATGAGTAAGTATGTTATAAGTGATATACACGGAATGTATGATAAATTCTTAGCTATACTAGAACTTATAAACTTCTCAGATAAAGATGAGCTTTACATACTTGGGGATGTAATGGATAGAGGTCCAAAGCCCCTAGAGATAATTGATTATATTATAAATCACAAAAACATTCATCTTATAAAAGGTAATCATGAAGCTATGTTTACTGAATACTTTGAAGAAGGTTCTCTAAATTTATGGTATATGAATGGTGGCAATGCTACTCATTCACAAATAGTACAAAGAGATTACCTTTATGAAGAGAGTTTATATAAATATATCAAAAAACTTCCATACTATATGGTTATAGATAAGTTTATCCTAACTCATGCTGGATTTTTCTTTCCTGAAAATCATAATGATATGACTATTGAAGAGTTCTTGAGTTGGCAAGATGAAGATACTAGCCTATGGAGTAGAAGTAATATACACTCTACTAAATCCTTTAAAGACTATAAAATAGTGTGTGGTCATACACCAGTTCAAAGTATAAATAATAACTATGATGATGTTAAGATGATTCATACACCTGGTCATATTTATATCGACTGTGGTTGTTGTTTTACTAAGGCTAATGGTAAGTTAGCATGTTTATGTTTAGATGATATGAAAGAATACTACGTATAAATCAAGGAGGTTTGTTTATGGGAAGCATTATAGATAAATACTGGAATGGATATAAATTCACTTATATGGGTGACTTAGAGTTAAGTATCTTTGGTCAGGACATTATCCCAGGCAAACCTTTCTATGTTCCTAGAAAGACAGCACATGCAATATTAAACAATATAACTCTAGAAGAAAGATTTAATTTTATATATGAAAAAGTATTATTAAGTAATTATATGAGAGGAGATCTATCTCGCTCAGAAGTAATTAGGATAGTTAACGAAAGGAGTCCTAAGAACAATGAATTTAACTGATGAACAATTATTTGATTATATATCATGTCCTGCTTACTATGATATGAAACACAATAAGAGATTGGGATACCAAGAAGGACCTACAATGCAAAAACTGCTTGATCATGTGGCAAGATATTTCTATACAAACCTACTTAATAAAAAGATATGCTCAATGGACGAGCTTAAAAAGAAATGGGACTCAGTATGTAGTAACAATAAAGAGTATATTAATAGCAAAAGAAATATTGAAGGAATGAACTACATTATCAATTTTGCTAGATGGGCCTCCAACAATAAAATAATGCTGGCTGACTTTGATAGCTCATATACAGTATCAGTAGATGATATTCAGGTACATGGAACTATTGGACCTGTCGCAGTACTACCTGGGAGAAAGTGCGAATTGCTTGTAAATAGATTTAGCAATAGAGAACCAGACCAATATGATATTGATAGAAAGCTTAAGTATACATTAGATTGTTATGCTTTTAAAAATGCATACCAGCATGATATTGACGCAGTTAAAGTTGTACATTTTAAGAATAATAAAGAGTTCTTAACTCATAGAACGCAGACAGATTATGATAGGCTAATATCTACTATAAGAGGCGTTGCTAATGGAATATCTGCTGAAGCTTACTATCCTAGAGAAAGCGTATTTTGTAGCACATGTGAGATGAAACCATATTGCAAATACTGGAGCTAATTTATATTTATATGTTAAATAGATAAAAAGATAAGTAATAGAATTGGTACGGAAGGCGAAACGCCACAAGCACCATTGAATCAAGGAGTGAGTTTAAAATGTCAATTACTATAAAAGAATTTGATGGTTATAATTTAAAGGAAGAGGTGAACTCAATGGCTAAAAAGTGTGCCCCAAAAAAGAAGGAAGCTTGCGCTCCTACTAAGAAGAAAAACACTAAAGAAGCTTGCAAGACTAAAAAGAAAAAGAAATAATTCTAAGGATAGACTATTGCTAGTAATTTCTAGTAGTAGTCTTTTCTTTTTTAAAAACATAATATTTAAACAAGAGTGAATAAGAGAACTTTATTAGAAATTCAGTTCTCTATCGTTTAAATAGGATGGTGTAAAACATGGCTTACAAAAGAAGATTTACCCGTAAGAAGAAGACAACTGATGATAAGAAATCAGAAGTCAAAAAGATGGGTAAGATTAAACATAAGATTACTGAAGTAGACGGTATCAAGTTCCATAGCAAGATGGAATCAGATTACTATATATACTTAAAAGATTTAAAAGCTCAAGGAATTGTAAAGAGTTTTAAACTACAACCTGAATTCATATTGCAAGACAAATTTATTGTTGTAGATGGAGTGGTATATGAAGGATCTCATGAAGACTTTAATAAGCTCAAGCGTAAGACCAAGGCTCCAACAGTACAAGCAATTAAATATATATCAGACTTCGAAGTAGAATATACTAATGGAGAAGTGAGGATAGTAGACACCAAAGGGCAAGAGACAGCAGACTTCAAGATTAAGAAAAAGATGTTTGCATATAAATACCCACATCTTACTTTAGATGTAATAATACTAGATAAAGAAAAAGGCTGGATACCTTATGATGAATACCAAAAGGACAAGAGATTAAGAGCTAAAGAAAAGAAATTAAGAGGTGCATCATAATGGCAAACTACGACAATGAAAATCAAAGACTTGAAGAAAAACAAGAAGAATGGTCCGATATTGAAGAATATGTAATGATTTATAAAAAACAATTTGAACCTGGAGCTACTAGCAAAGATATAAGAGAAGCTAAAGACGCTGCTCAAGAACTGGTGGCAAGATTCAATCCTTTATTTAAAAAATATATAATGCTATTCAAAACTGGCCAAATAGATTTTAAAGATTCAGATGTAAAAACATTCATCAGTACATTTATAGATGATCCAAGATTACATAGAGCTTTAAAAAGACAGAAAAGTAGAACTGAATACAGGTCAGACATCTATAAGAAATTCGGTTTCGTTCTTGAAACCTACGGACAACTCCCAGAAGAAGATATACTTATCGACATGCAGATGTTATTATTAATACTTGCTAAAAGATATAAGCAAGTTGGTAAAAACTTCTGTGCCTACGTACACAACTGCTTCAGATATGAAGTAAGTAGACATATCAAGAAATACATCAAGAATCCATTAAACATTTCATACAAAAACACATCATACGAAGACACAAGCAATGGACAAGGTGATACTAATATCACTATGATTCATGAAGATCTATACTACGAGCCACACAACGGAATTCCAAATATGACTTGGATAAATGGCGAAACATGTTCTGAAATTTTCTCTTTATTAAATCCACTTGAAAGAAAGATTATCGTCAAATACTATGCAGAAGAATACAATGACAAGCAAATAGCTGATGCATTAGGATTACATATAAATACTGTTAATCAAAAGCGTAGACAAGCTATTGCAAAATTAGCTAAAGACCTTAACATAAACTTAGATTCTGTTAAGCGTAATAGACATAGTGGAAGACAATCAAATAGCTTTTAACTTGTTTCATGCATAATATTACGCCATTGTCATTTTGACAACATCGTTAGAAAGGATAGATATTATGGAAAAATTCAATAAGATAAATATCTTAGGAACAGTATATGAGTTCAAAATTACAAAGAGGGAAAATGATCCTAATCTAGATAATAATGATGGATATTGTGATTCCTCTACTAAGACTATAGTTGTTGAGGATATGATTCCTGAAAAGTATTCTAAAGCGAACTTAGAAGAATATACAAAACAAGTAGTTAGACATGAAATGATTCATGCATTCTTATCAGAAAGCGGTCTTGCGGCTTGTAGCTGGGCAGATAACGAGGAAATGGTAGATTACTTTGCTATACAACTACCTAAGATAGTTAAAGCAATGAAATTGATGGATGTATTATAGAAAGGATTGATGATAGATGAAAGAGTTAACTATTAATAATTTGGAAAATTGTTTTATTGCAGCCAAAAAAAATGGAGCAAGATTTGTAGGAGTTAAGATATCTATGAAGGGATTCCCAGTTCCAGAAGTAATCATAAATGAATATCCTAACTTCGATAAAAAGCTAGAGTATTATAAAGGGGCATATAATACAGACCTAACATTAAAAGCTACAGATGCTATCAAAATAATAGGATTTACTTATGGAGACAGCTATAAAGAAATCCAAAAGGACTTAATCTAAAATGAAAGAATTAATTAAAAGATTTATAGGCTTTTGGATGCTCCCTCCAAAAACAATGAAAGATCTTATATACGTATAATAAAAACAGCTTATTAGGCTGTTTTATTTTTTTACATTCCTTTTAATCTTTTTTCAAAAACTCCCAGTAACTACTTGCAACTCCTAGCAGTTTGTAGTAAAATATATTTACAGAAATGAATTACATAATATATTAATAGATTCAACAAAGGATGTGAGTGAATGATTTGGAAGCAAAATAGAGAAATTACTTCTGAATATATAGAAGAACTTGCTAGAGAATTTGAAACAAATGAATTACTAGTAAGAATACTACTTAACAGAAAAAACGATAAAGAGTTTGCAAGAATAGCTCTTAGGGATTTATACGAAGCTATCATTCCTGCTGAAAGACTAGTAAATGGTCAAGCAGTAGCAGATGTAATAGCAAGACATATTAGAAATGGTAGTAAAATTTACATTCACGCTGACTATGATGCAGACGGCTTAAATAGCGGATTCATTATGTATGAAACAATTAAAGAAGTTATTGAAGTCGCTCAAAGTAATGCTTACGTAGAAGTTTACTTCCCTGAAAGAATTAATGGATATGGATTATCGTTTGATTTTGCTAACAATCTAATACAAACAAAAGGTGATGAAGATATATTAGTAATTACTGTAGACAATGGAATTGCTCAAGTAGAGCAAGTGGAATTACTTATGAATAATGGTATTGAAGTAGTTGTCACTGACCATCACATGAGTAAAGAAGATGGTATTCCTAATTGCTTAATCTGTGATCCACATAATGAATATATAGAACAAGACGATACATTTAAACATTTATGTGGTGCTGGTGTAGCATTTAAAGTTTGTGAATTACTTCAAAAGAACTTTGGATATCACGATATGTATAGATTTGTTACTAATGTAGCAATAGCTACTATAACAGATGTTATGCCATTAAATGCAGAGAATATGGCCTTTGTAAGATATGGATTAGATATTATTAATTCAGAATACTGTCCTGTAGGAATTAAAGCTATGAAAGAGTTCTTAGGAATAACAGTTATGAACTCAGCAAACATAGCTTGGGAAATAGGTCCAAGACTTAATGCCTGTGGCCGTATGAATAATACTAAGATAGGTGGAGCCTTATTAATGGAAACTGACTATCATATGGCAGTAGACCTTGTAAATGAAATTGAATTAATAAATGAATCTAGAAAAGAGAAAACCAAAGAAGCTGAAGAACAATTATCATCAATGAACTTTGACAATGACTATGTATGCATTATTAAACTTGAAGAGTTGCCAGAAGGTATAGTCGGAATAATTGCTGGAAGAGCTGCTGAAAGATTTGGTAAACCATCAATAGTTGTAACTGAATCAGAAGATGGAATATGTAAAGGATCTGCTAGAAGCATTTCAGGATTAGATTTACATTATCTATTCAACATAGAAGTTTCTAAAGGTAATATAGAAAACTTCGGTGGACATAGTGAAGCAGCTGGTATCTCATTTAGAGAAGATAAGCTAGAAGAATTAAAAGCTAGTTTAAACGAATCAATACAGAATCTAGCGTTATCACAACAACATGACTTAAGTGTTGTAGAAGAAGAACCAGTATTAATGATTGATGAATGTATTGAAATAAAACATTTAAATCAGAATACTTTCAACTTAATAAATGAACTACCTTATGATAAAGATACATTTGCTAAGCCAGTTTTTGCATTAGTTGACTGTGAGGTTAAAGACTTTGTACCAACTAAGACTAAACCCGAAAACTTATGGCTAACAGTTAAGCAAGGTAAACAGACTGTTAAGTTATGGTGCCAAGGAATGACAGAAGTTTATAAATCAAAAGGTTGTCCTAAAGTAATACATTTAGCTGGCTACATTGAAAAGAACTTTATGTCAGGCAGACCATATATTCTAAAAGTAATAGATATAGCTGATGCTTCATAGTGTCAGCTACCTACAAAAGGAGAAGTATAAATGAATATATTTGATAGAAAAGAGAACCTTAAACTCAAGAGAATTATTCATTTATCTACAAGTAAATCTTTAAGTGTAAATCCATTTACAATAGAACTAGAACTAACATTTTCATTTAGTACTGTAGCAAATACTCCTGAAGAATATTTTTATAGTATCAATAAAGAAGATGTAGCTTACTACTTTCCTATGATAAGGAACTATAGCTTATCAAACTTTGATGCAATATCTAGAGAAATATCCTATGGAACAGATACAGACTCATTATTTACAATAACCTATGCGGCAAGCAACCCTCTAGCCCATAGACAAGTTAGAAAAATTAGGGATGAGATAGGGAGGATATCTTATGAATATATTCGATAGAAAAGAGCTTAAGTTAAAGCAGAATATAGCAAACTTTGCTACCGATATAAGAAAGGCTCCTACATATAACCCAATTAATTTTGCTATTGAAATGGATATAAATGTTGAGATATTAAAAGGATTAGATTACTGGTCAATTCCTGTAGAACCGATACTAGAATACATTGGGCCAGGCAAGATAAAAAGTGTTAAATTAGAATTGGAGTCTATGACTATACTAAGTGTAGCACTAGGAGAAACTAAAACAAGACAAGCAAGATTAAGATACGTAGGTGAGTACGAAGAAAAACCACGAAGAGAAGCAATATATATAGGCACATCTCAAACTACCAACTGGGAAGAATTCTTAAGACCTCAAGTTCTTACATCAGCTCCTATATATACTGATGAAAGTGTAAGGGGTGCAAGAGGCACAAGAGGCACAAGAGGTCTAGAATGGAGATTTGAAGATCATACTTATGGATTAGGATTGAATGACGAAGAATAACTGGAGGATAATTTTATGAAAAACTTTACTCATATACACGTACATGATTATTTTAGCTTCTTAGATGGATACGGCTCACCTGCAAGTAAAGCAAAGAGAGCTAAAGAACTAGGAATGACAGCAATAGCTACAACTAACCATAATCACTTAGGAGGTTGTGTAGAATTCCAAAAAGCTTGCTTTGATGAAGGAATTAAGCCAATACTTGGAGTAGAACTTTATTACACAGAAGATACTTCTATATTAAGTAAAGATTCAAAAGTAAGGTATCAATTAGCTTTAGATGCAGCCACTGAGGCTGGAATAGTAATACCACCAAAGGCTAAGAAGAAAGATATAGCAGAATTAATAGCTCCATATGAATATAATACAAAGCAACACCACATTATATTCTTAGCAAAGAATCAAACTGGCTGGAAAAACTTAATTAAGCTACAATCAGAAGCTGCTAAGGTATGCACTTATAATGGAAGATTCCTATGTGATGATGATATGATACTTAAATATAGAGAAGGTCTAATAATGACTACTGCTTGCTTAGGTAACATAGTAAATCAATATTTTATTAAAGGCAAAGTAAAAGAAGCATATAATCAACTAGATAAATGGCATACTATATTCGGTGAAGATTTTTACATTGAAATACAACCTTTAAATCAAGGCGATCAAGCATTATGCAACTATTATTTAATTGAATATGCAAAAACTCATAATATTAAGATTATAGCAACTAATGATTCGCACTATACTTATGAAACCGATATAGATGACCATGATACATTATTATGTATAGGGTTAGGTAAATTAAAAGAAGACAAGGATAGGATGAAATACGCTCCTGAATTTTGGTTAAGAAGTTATGAAGAAATGCAAACTGCATTTACAGCACAATATTTAAACAGTCCTCTTTTAAGAGAAAAGATGTCTTTGGAAGAATACTTAGCTGTTACAGAACTTGCACTAGATAATACTAACTTAATAGCTGATAAAGTAGAAGCAAATATAAAGCTTGGTTCGGACAAGCCAATACTTCCAAAACTTGATATACCAAACGGATTTACATCAGAACAATACTTAACTCTATTATCATACAAAGGTTTATTTAAATACTTATCAAAACATAAAGAATTAAACATACAAGAATACTTAAATAGATTAGCCTTTGAATTAAATGTAATCAACACTAAAGGATATGCTGACTACATGCTTATAGTTAAAGACATAGTTGACTGGTGCCAGGAAAATGATATTCCAGTAGGTCCAGGTAGAGGAAGTGCAAGTGGTTCATTATGCCTATTCGTTAATGGAATTACTAAGTGTATAGATCCTATAAAATATGGATTACTATTTTCAAGATTCTTAACTATGGATAGAACAGCTTTACCTGATATTGACACTGACTTCTCATATTTAAACAGACAAGAAGTTATTCAATATTTAAGAGATAAATATGGAGAAGACTGTGTATCGTTCATAGGAACTTATACTGAATTAGGTGTAAAGAATGGACTTAAAGATGTTGGTAGAGTTCTTAATATAGATTTTACTACAATGAATGCATTATCTAAAAAGATAGATGAATGGACAGGAGAAGCTCCTTCAATTAAATTCAAAGATTTAGATAAGCTTGCTAATGGTAATGCTATGGATAAAGAAATCTATGAAGAATTTAAAGAAACTGAAAACCAATACTCAGAATTATTTAGATTAGCTAGAGCATTTGAAGGCACACCAAGAAACCAAGGTGTTCATGCTTCAGGAATATTGGTTACTCCAATGCCAATAAATGATATGTTTCCTACAAGAGTTGATAAAGAAGGAAACTTAGTTACATTATACACTGGACCACAAGCTGAAATGGTTGGTGGAGTTAAGTTGGATATACTAGGACTTAAAACTCTTGATGTATTAGATTTAACAATTAAAGCAGTTAGCCCTGAAGCAACAGTATATCAATTATACGATATTGTAGATGGTCATTTAGATGATGAGGAAATGTTCTCAGCATTATGCAGAAAAGAAACTGAAGGTATCTTCCAATTAGAATCAGCTTTATTTAAAGGAATGATTTCAGACATGCTACCAGATAAGTTGGATGATATAACTCTTATTACTTCATTCGGTAGACCTGGACCATTGAGTGCTGGACTTCATACTGAATTTGCGAATAGAAAGAAAGGCGAAAGTGAAGCAAGAGAACCACTTCCTAATACATGGGATATAGTAGAGGATAGCTTAGGTGTATTAGCTTACCAAGAACATACAATGAGAATAGCTCAAAGAGTAGCTGGATTTGATGATAACCAAGCGGACTCATTCCTTAGAAAGGCTCAAGCAAAGAAAAAGAGAGCATTACTAGACCTATGTAATCAATGGTTTGTATATGGAAAGATTAATGAAGAGCCACCAACTGGATATGATTATGAAAACAAGAACCAACCTTATTATGATCCAACAGCTAAATATGGCTCAGAAATTAAGGGTGGAATAGCAAATGGATATAACGAACAAGATCTTATAGATTATAACCATATGATAGATGGATTCTGCTCATACCTATTTAATAAGAGTCATGCATGTGCATATTCATTTATAAGTGTTTGTACAATGTACTTAAAGACTTATTATAGACCTCAATTCATGGCTGCATTATTAAGCTTACAATCTAAGCCAGAAAAGATAGACTTATATTGCAAGGTTGCACAAGGATATGGAATAGAAATGGCAGCACCAAATATAAACCTATCTAATGAACACTTTACTGCAATAGATAATAAAATCCTATATGGATTAGGCTCAATAAAGGGAGTAGGGGCTACAGCAATTCCAACACTAATAGCATGCAGACCTTATACAGATGTTGCGGATGCATATGAGAAAGCTGGTAAAAAAGCATTCAATAAAAAGATTGGTGAATCTTTAATAAAAGCTGGAGCATTTGAGTTCCAAGATGAAAACAGAAACAAAGTTCTTAATATCTTCCAAGATGTTAGAAAAGCCAAAAAGGAAGAAAGATTCGATGAAGAAGCTTATAATGAAGCACTTTGTATTGAATATGAGAAGAATACTCTTGGTAGTGCAATAACTTACAGACCATATTGGGATACAGTACAAGCTGGAGAAGTAGTTAATGTAACTATGACTCTTAAATCAGTAAGAGAGAAGATAGATAAGAACGGTAATATGATGGCGTTCATAAATGTTGACATAGAAAACACAGACTTAAAAGGAGTTGTGTTTGCAAGCACTTACTGTAAGAATGTAGATGTTTTTGATATGAACTTAAATACAGAGGTCTATGCTACAATTAAGAAAGATGATAAAGGCGGCTTTATAGTAAATAGAATATTAAAGACTCCACCTAAAACAAAAATAAATACTCCAAAAGAAGTTACTGATAATATGATTGGGACATTCGATAAGTTATTATCAAGAGTAGCAAGCTAGACATTAAGACTAGGTTTTTCTTCCTAGTCTTTTGTTATATCAATATCACTCACACGTAATATTTATTATGAAATACGATTAAGGAGTGATAATTATGGCTTTAATAAAAGGAAAGCAAATAGAATCCATAATCGCTTCTCAAGTTATAGAAACAGATGATAAAAAATTTGTATCTCAAGCTGAGAAAGATGAATGGAACAATAATAGTGGTAATGGATTGACAGATGAAATACTTGCCAAAATTAACAAAGCTGACGAACTAAAACATAGTCATGATAATAAAGAAATTATTGATAAATTCTCTTTAGTAGATGGTGTTCTTTTATTTGATGGAAAAGAAATCGAAGGATCTGCTGGAGAACCAGGACAAGATGGTAAATCAGCTTATGACATCTGGCTTGAAGAAGGTAACACTGGAACTGTAGAAAAATTTCTACAATCTCTTATAGGACCACAAGGTAATACAGGGAATGACGGTAATAGTATAGAGCTTAGAAAAACTGCCACTAGTATCGAATGGAGACAAGTTCCACATAAAATTATAACTGCAGATTTTAATGCAAGTAAAACTATGATGACAGCAAAATCAAGTGATATCCTAGAAAAAGTAGTTATAAATTCTTTTCCAAGAAAAGCTAAATATGCTCAAATAAAAACAATAACTGTTTACGGAGCAGATAAGGATGGAAAAGATCTAATAAACTCAAATCCTTCTATATCTACAGCTCCTCCTGGAGTGACGTTCCCTGAGTTTGGTGGATTTGATCCTGTTACATCAGAAAAAATAGATTTAACTATCAATCCTGAAATAATAGGTAATGCAAGTATAAAAACTATAATGGAAACTTATTTGCCAGACTTGCAAAAGTATAATCCAGAAGTAACTCATGTAAATAAGTTTTGTTTATGGGTTCATTTTTTAGATGAAAACAATGAAGATATTAAATTTGTTACAGCTTACTGTCATATAACAGATAGTAGAACTGGCACAAAAACAATAGATGTAGATAGTGAATGGAAAGAATTAATACCATTAGCAGCTATCACTGGTAAAGATGGAGAACAAGGTCCTCAAGGGCCACAAGGAGAGATTCCTAATATAGATCACTTAGCAACTAAAGAATATGTAACTGAAGCTATTAATAAAATAAATGGAAACAATCATAGCCATACAAACAAAGAAGATGTTTTAGATAAATTATCTGTTGTTGATGGAAAACTTAATTTTGATAATATTCCAATCCAATCAGAGATAGCTTCAATAAATACATCAGATATTCAAGAATACGCAGCTTCATTAATAAACGGTGAAGAACAGCTATTAATAACTAGGGAAGATGGTTCTATATATTTTACTAACGGAAAAGGTTCATATATACAATGCGGTGTTTCAAAAGAAAAGTACGACAAACTCGAACAAAGATTAATAGAATTAGAGAATATTATTAAGGCAGCCAACTAAAGGCTGCTTTTTCATTAGTTTGTTTTTGAACTTTTGCATAATATAGTTATATATGAAAAAAAATAAAAAACGGAGGATATAATATGTTGAAGCGTAGAGATTTTAAAGTATACCGCTTCAAGACAATGAACAAAACTATTATATACGTAGGCTACACAGGAAAAGCTATTATAGAAAGATTCCTTGAACATGCTAAAGATAAATACTGGATAAACGAAGTTGTTGAAGTGGAAGAGTGCACTATAGAAAATGAGGCACAAGCAAGGTTAGTAGAGATGTACTACATAAACTCTCTTAAACCTATATTTAATGCAAAGGATAAGTTTGCAGGAGCTATCCTAAGTAAATTAAGACCTCAGGAGAAGAAATTTACTCATAGTTTTTATGTATTAAATGGGACTGCTACAACTTGTGTAGCTAGAACTAATGACGATTATACATTAGTAAATTTTATTCAAGTTGTTGATACTCATATAGGTATGTATTACGATTCATACTTAAACCTATATTATTCAGCAAATGATATATGTAAAGCTCTAGACATCAAATCAAAAGATTTAATTAATTTGGCTAAAAATAATGATATGTTTATCAAGACTTCATACGATTACGTGCATAAAGGAAAAGATAAAACATCAGATTTATATTTATGTACTTATGAAGCAATAGATAGTATTTTGGCATTATCAAATAGTGAATTTAAAGCTCAATGTAGAAATAGATTATCCATCTCAAGAAGATGTGCTGATATAGCTGTTATTTATAAAAATCCAGAAGAAGCTCTTTCTGTTAAGACAACTTATGATGAGCAACTAAGATTCTTATCTGGTAATAGATATGAAGATTCAAACATAAAAAGAAGATTAGTATTTAAGGCACTTAACTGTGATAGAGGAATGGAAGTTGTAGTACATTCATATAACCAACAAATGAATACCTATGATATAAAATTCCCAGCAGAAATATTGGCCTGCGATATTTTCTCTATGGTAGAAGATTTAAGTAACGAATACAATCTTTCTTATAAAGACGTATTCTCAGAATTCAATGAATTTCTGATTAAATATAAAAACCTTAACTTTTGGCAAATCAACAATTCTACAAAAAAGAAGTTTAAAGACTTCTCATTACAATCTCATTTTATAGTAGCCTTAAATAAAGATCTACTATATAATCATTTCTTAGAATTCTATAATAAAAATATTGAGAATGCGGCTTAAATGGCACTCGCACGCTACTCAGTTAAAAAAAAGTGGACCAGGTGAAATCCTGGTCCTTTTTGTGTACTACAAATACTATTAATTTATTTTATAGTTATTTCATTATTATTAATAGTTAATTCAATTGCAGTTAAACAGTTATCACAATCATGGATAACCTTTTTATTCATTTCTCTAATAGTAATAGTATCGCCTTCATAATACATAAGATTACATTCTGGGCATTGAAAAGTGTTTTTTATTATCTTTGTCTCACTCATGCGTTGTCTCCTTTATACTCTTTTAAATTAAGTACTGTAGCACACATTAGTGAGATGCATTTAAACTCTGCTTAAAAAATCCATAGCACTTTCTAAACATTCTATATCATAACGTTTATTCTTATCTTCTATAGTCTCTGGAAAACCAGTATAGTCTTCTACACTATCTGAAATTGATCTAATTAATTGTTGTAAGTAATATATAGTTACACTCTTGTGTTTTGAATATAAAATAGGTTTATTTTTTTCAGCTTTATAAGCACCCCTATATTCTCCAACTTTAAATGCAAGTATTGTTATAAATAATAAAAAAATAATATCAAATATCATCAATTTGACTCCTTAATATCTGTTGCGAGATGATTCGCAATACTTATTTAATTCTTTTTTAAAGCTATCATAATTTTCATTAGATCTCTTTTCAATATCCTTTTCCATAAGAAATATCTTATTTGCTAGAAACTCAGCAATCATATGATTCACTTCTCTTTTAGCATGATTAACGAAGCTATCTTGATTCGTTGATTCTTTTATTAGTCTATTTTTTTCTTCTTTCATTATAACTAGTATTTCTTCTCTGCACATATCATAATTATAAATTTTAGCTGAATTATTATTTAAATCCATTCCTATCATATTTTATTTCTCCTTATCTTTAATTACTGCATAATCAAGTCCACAAGTTGGACATGTAGCAAACATTATTAGTTCATTATTTACTTTTTCATAATAAGATACCTTTAAAGGCTTATTGCAAAAAAGGGCACAACGTAATCTCTTAAGTTTAATTATAAATTCTATCATATTATCTCCTAATCATACTCTGGTTCACCATATTCATACTTATCACAAGTTTCTGTATTAATACGATCTTCATAGTTATTCTTAGAACAAACGCCAGTGCAAGTTCCAACTAAAATAAAGTGAACACATCTACCACATTGACCTTCACTGGCAAAATTACCACTTATATGAAACAAAACAAAATCACACTCCTTACAAAAGCAAAACAAGGAAAAGGGCAGAAGAACCCAAAACCAAGATTATTAATAGCTAAAAAGACGTACCCACAACAAAGCAGGCACGTCCAAAAACTACATTGCAGTGTCTAAGTATTCTTCATTATCACTATCTTCGATATCATGATCTTCAATATTACTTATTTCAAACTTCTTAGGCATATTTGAATATCTATATTTTTTATATAGCCATTCAACACCTTTTGGAGTTACCTTTACAGTAATTCTGCTTGATTCATTATCTTCGTCAATAGGTTTAACTTCAAATAATCCTTGGCCTATAAATCTTTGATATGGAGTATTTCTATCTTCTCCGCTAGAAATTAAAACGCCATCTCTTCTTAACCATGCTAATAATGTATTTCTACCTATTATAGTTTTAGAAGTCGCTGTTCTTGGTATAGCTACCATTTTAGCAGCGGCAGAGAAGCTATATAATCCATCACTATTTATAAAGTCTTCATAGGCCATAAGCTTTGGAGCATTATCAACCTTTTCTCTCAATAATGCTTCTTTTTCTTCTTTTTCTTTTTTATAGTTTTCAAAAAGTTGTATAGCTGCATCTGGATCATTTAAGAACTTCTCAACAGTAGAACCAGTAGCATAGAATCCATGTTGTCTTATATCAGGTAAAACTTCATCAAATACCCAAGATTCAAATTTTTGAGCAGCAGGTAATTTAGATCCTGTTATTAATCTATAAATATCACCTTGAGGTATAATGATCATAGATTGTTTTCCACCTTTTGAAAGGATGTCGTGTTTCACGACTCCCTTACAATGTCTAGCTATTGCATCTCTGTAATTGCTGTATCCAAGCGCCTTCGCAACGTCTTTTGCTACAGCATATTCTTTGTGGTTTATAGCTACAAACCTTACTGTACCAAATATTTCATTTTCCTTAAGAATAACCTTACTTGGTTTACTGTCTAGTTTTATAACTTCAGTACTAACCATTATCTTCTTAGGTTTATTTGTTTTACGAGTTCTAGTTTTAGTCGCATTAGATTCAATAGAACCAACGCTACTAAGATATTCTATTATTTCAATAGTAGTATCATTAACTCTCATTCCTGATACTATTTTAATTGCAGCTTCAACTGTTATATCATAATTTATAACAGGTCTACCTATAGTACTTTTATTAACTACAGTTGTAACATAATCTTTATTTGCTATAAGATTTTCAGATTTAATCTTAGCTCTAATCCAAGTAGGGAAGTCCCTTCTTATATTTAAGCTACCATACAATTCTCTTGCATCTAGCATTTTTTCATTTCCTTCATTAAATATTTTTATAGTTCCTTCTTTTCTCATAATCAATTCCTCCATATTCTTTGTATTTTTATATTATGTTGCGTTTTTAAAAAAGAATAATAAAAAGTCGATACTCTCCGAAAAAAGTACCGACTTTATCATTATTTCTTAGTAAGAGTAATATCATATCCACAAAAAATTGCTATGACTAAAATCACAACAATTAGCCATACTGCAATATCTAAGAATACAGCTCCTCCTTTGTAAGAGATTTCAAGACTCCAAATAGCTTCTAATATTATGTCAAACAAGTTATACATAGCTGTCTCCTTTTAGTGGGCCTTATAGTTATATATAGGCTTTATTATTTCAATATCATCTACAGTGTCAACTATGTTTTCTAGAATTTCTTCTATTGGTTTATAAGCCATAGGAGCTTCATCAAGAGTTGATTCACATACAGAAGAAGAGTAGATATCTTTCATTGTATCTTTAAACTCTTCTATATTTAATAACTCTTTAGCTTGACTTCTAGAATATAATCTTCCTGCTCCATGTGGAGCAGAGTAGTTCCATTCTGGATTACCTTTTCCTACAGCTATAATAGATCCATCTCTCATGTTGATAGGAATCAACACGACTTCGCCATCAGCAGCACTAATTGCTCCTTTTCTTAATATAGGATAACATCCTGTTTTAGAAGTAACATCACAATCAACTTCAATATAGTTATGAATAGTGTGAAAAGATCTACCTGTTTTTAATTCCATTTTTTCAATAATAATATCCGCTATAGCTTCTCTATTCATTTGAGCATACCATTGAGCTATTTTCATATCATGAAGATAGTCATCATAGTTTTTTCCTGCAAGATAACATAATGAATCTGGTATTTTAGGTCCATCTAAGAGCTTTAAAGCTACTTGAAGTTCTTTTTCTCTTCCTTCAAGTTTGTATTGAGAGATTATTTTAGCTTTCTCATGTTTATTATCGTTTATAGTTTTAATAGCTAATTTTTGATAATACTCAGCTACTTGCTTACCTAGATATCTAGAACCAGAATGAACCACTAAATATAAGTTGCCGTTAGCATCTTTATTTAGCTCTATAAAATGATTTCCGCCTCCTAGAGTACCTATTGACTTTCTAGCTCTATCTAAATTAATTTGAGACTTGCAAAGTAATTCATTTAAATTTACATACCTATTATAATTATGATCTTTACTCCTTATGCTCTGCCCTGAAGGAATATATTTTTTAATAACTTCATCTAAAGCTTTTAAATCAATTTCCTTATCTTTTAGTTGTACGCAGAACATTCCACATCCTATGTCTACACCTACTAAGTTAGGAACGACTTTACCATGTAAAGTCATTGTTGTTCCTATAGTACATCCAGCACCAGCATGAGTATCAGGCATTATTGCAATGTTTGAATCTTTAGCGAACTCTTGATTACACAATTCGATTATTTGAGAGATTGCTAAAGATTCTATATTATCTGTAAATACTTTTGCTTCATTATATTTTCCTTGTAATTTAATCATATATATCCTCCTAAGATATTAATTTAATGATTGTACTAATATTTGATAAGTCCATAATATTCTAGCGAAATATTCATATCTAACTTGAGGATATGGTATTATTCCACTTTCAGAAACATACTGCTTAATGTATGGAGCAAATTCTCCACCTGTCATAGGGGATAGGGAATATTTTTTAATTGTATTTGAAACTGTTCCTTGTCCACTATTATATCCGTAAAGAGTAATTGGCCATGTTCCCCATTCTTTACCTCTTAACGCCATTATGTCCTTACGTTTACCCATTAAGTGATCTATTGATCCACTTACTTGAGTCTTGAAGTATTCAGTTGCTTCTGCTGAACCAGGTTTTACATTAGTAGATAATGATGCTCCACCTGAGCCTGGAGCTAATTGTAGAAGTCCTGGATCTGGTCCACCAGCATGAGGATTACCACCAGCTTCGACTCCTGACAATGCCAGCATCATGTATGGATCAATCTCTACTCCATATTGTTTACTCTTTTCTGCACATACACTTGCAAAGATAGGTGCATAGTTCCACTTTTGATTATTAGTGATAACTCCGTTTGCCCAACTTTGAGCTCTAGATTTAATATTATCTCTTAAATCACTTGGAAGCTTTTGAATATCTGGATCAAATGAATCTGCAGCTGTTGCCGATATAGCATTTTTATCTGCTTCAACAAGTTCTTTAGGTCTACCAAAAGCAAATATTCTTTTATCCCAATTCTTTGTAGGAGATTTTTTAAGATGCTCAGTTATAGGTGCATTATTAGTAGAAGCGTGAATGTATTCTCCGTTTCCTATATATATACCTACATGTCCTATTTGACTTAAAGAAGCTTTAGCTAATTCTTCTTGAGTGCTTGGTTTTGGCTCTTGTGAAGTAAACCATACTAAATCTCCAGGCAATGCTTTATCTTCTTCAGTATGAGGTATAATGATTCCTCCAGTAGAAGGCAAGCATAATGGATATTCAGATGATGTATTACCAGCTATACTTGTTAAACCAGCATGTTTATATGCAGCTTCTGCAAAAGAAGAACAGTCCCAATAATGAATGCCATTTACGGCATTGTCATTATGACTATATCGTGTCGGACCATTAGCGCTATTGGTATTCATAGTATATCTACCTTTACCGTCTTTACATAGCTTAAGTCCATTTTCAACATATTCAACTATTTTCTTTCTTATTGCAGCCCCGCCTCCATATAGTCCAGAAACACTTAAATCGCTTTCAGTACCGAAGTCCTCAAAGCTATAATTATTAGAATCATATTTTAGAGTTTCATATGCTTCTGTTTCTTCAACTACATTTTTGAATTCATCTTCTATAACAGGTTCATTTTCTTTTTCGACTACAGGTTTAACTGCTTGGATTCCTTCTGTTTTGTATTCCGCAACATTATGTCTTTGTGCTTCAAGTGGAGTAGGGTTCCAATCCATTTTAAAACCTTCCTCAAAAATCTCATTAAAAGGCTTAGGTGGAGTAGCTTCAGTATTTAACTTAGCTGGTTCTCTTTCGACATGCATTTCTTCGGTTCTTGTGAAGTCTATATATTCTCCCATACTCATATAGCTCATTTGAATATCATCTAATACTTGAGCAACATTAGCTCCAGTATCGTCTAATATAGCATATACTTGACCAAGTATAGGTTCATATCTAGTACATGATAAGCATTGGTCTAAAGTCATACTTTGACCATCATTAATTCTGTCATTATGAAGACATCTTATACATTTATATTTACCATAAACATCTTGACCTCCATAATATACACAATTAACTTGCATTCTAGATGCTGTCCTAAATAAATTTCTCATTACAGTTGAAAGAATATTTTCTAGTTTAACTAGTCTTCTTTCAGTTCTTTTGGCCATAGTAATGATTTCATCTTGTACCATAGCAAAATTCTTTGCTACCTCAGGCCCAATGATTGAGTCTGGGTGATTACAGTCATGTAAATTAAATGCTACTTCATCAATCTTTACTTTAGGCATATGACTTTCTAACTCTTTTATCTTGTCGTCAGTAGGGAATGGATCGTTATTATTTACAGGTTTCCCTTCAATTTTTTTAACAGCACCAACATAATCTTTTATGTTAAAGGCTTTCTCACGATTATCAAATTCCTCAACAGACAATGGAACAGAGTTAGATTGAATAGGTTTACTCTCTGTACTAGAGTTTAATAAAGTAATAGTTCCTCCAGGGGGAACTGCTAGATCAGGGTATATTGGTTCAACCTCAAGATTATTAGGAGTTACTTTACCTGTTAAGGTATCAAAAGCTCTGCTACAATGACTAGATGAAGGAGGGGCATTTTCAACAACAGAATAAGTAAAAACATTATTTTGTTTTGTAGTAAAGTCTTTAATATCTCCTGGATCATTTGATTTGAATTGAACTATTTTTTCAATATCTCTATGATCTGGTTCAAAGCCTTTAGCATACTTATCCGCATCTTGTCCATATTTCAAATAGAATTTCCTAACTTCTTCGTCAGTATATGAAGTGTCAGCATTTTCAAGATCTTCATCCTCATAATCCTCATCCTTTATAGCCTTATATGTATCTTCTAATAATTCAATAAAGTGTCTCCATTTATCTTTTTCAAGTAAATATAGTGGGGAAGGGGATCTATTTAAATCAAATGCTCTCATCACATCATCTGGTGAAAGTTCATTCTTTATTAAATAATCAGCAATGAATTTAATAGTTTTTCTTTCTATATCTTCATACTTAGAATCTTTAGGAATTACTATTAATATTGATATAGATTCTTCATTTGCCTTGTTATTATAAAGTGCCCTATTAATAAAAGTATTTTTTCCTTCTATAATGTGTTGTGTTTGCTTGTTATCTGGAACACAATTCATAATATCCTTATCATCAATAATAAAATGATATCCTTTTTCAGATTTAAACTCGTCATCATCAGCTATAATTATTGCACTTTTAGTAAATACAGTGTCTTCCTTATATTCAAATAAATCTGACCTGCAATGAATAGTAATACCTTTTACTTTTTCAAGATCTTTAAGTTTTTTTATTTGTGATTCATCTGCAATACTATCTGTAATTTCTATATCAATCATTGCTAACGCCTCCATTATAAGAACTATATAAGTCTTGTATCATTTCATTTTCTTCATCAGGTCGAGGATCATACTTCCCAGCAACCTTTCTGTCTAGAATAGTGCTTCCTAACATTTGTCTAGTTGCATCTCGAAGCATTCTCTTATAATCAGCTTCACTTTGAGCAGCATTGATTCTTGAGTAATCCCATGTTTCTTCTTTCTGTTTATCTTTCAATTCCTTATAAACAGTGGCTTTTATTCTAACTCCATCTACATCATCTATGTAGTAGTAGTCACCTGGTCCTATCAGTTCACCTGATACATCACACTTCATTAACTCATTAAAGCGAGTGTTTCTTTTTAACCATAACATTTTTTGTCCTCCTTCAATGTAATTTATATCATACTATAAATTATGTTTTATTTTGCAATTTAAGCTACAATATATATTACGTTGTATATCATAATATATATTACATTTAATATAACAACATATATTAGATTATAAAATGCAATATATAATATGTTTCCTATTAGCTTATATAATAGAAAAAACCCACAACTTAAATTAGTTGCAGGTCATTCAGGAGATTCGATTTTGTTATTTTCATGGTACATATTGAACAGTTTAATGTCATATTCAGGACTATGTACGTGGGAGCACCAACCGTTCAGTGCCCCCTATATTTACGGAGGTAATATATGAAAAAGAAAAACTGTAAGGGTAGGGAATACAATGGGTACAGGAGGTGTTTGTTCCATGTATCCCTGAGGAAGTTTTACATTTATATATTATGTTATCTATGAATAATAGACTACTAATCTTAAAGTTTTTCAACAATTTTATTTAAGAAATTTGAAATTTCATCACATTCCAAAACTATAGAATTACATACATTCTTTTGATTATTTCCAACGTCTTCGGATAATTTAGCGAATGCAGTAGATATTCTATTTAGTGTTTTTATATATTCATTTATTTTTTTATATTCAAGATTTTTTAATAAAATATACTTACTCATATTGCATTCCTCCTAGTGTATTTACTATATTAATACACATAAAAAAAGCACTAATACAATAGTGCTTAATTAATAATTTAATGGATTTAATTTAACAGTTTCTCTTAATTGCTCTTCATCAACATGAGTATATATTTGAGTAGTCGCAACACTTTCATGCCCTAAGATAAGCTGTAAGCTTCTAATATCAGCTCCATTTTTATACATTAGGGTAGCAGCAGTATGTCTTAGTTTATGAACAGAATACTTCTGTGATAATCCAGCTTTCTCTAAAGCATTGTTTACAATGTCTTCGACAGCCCTTTTACTTATTCTTCTTTTCTGTTCACTAATAAATAATGCATCCTTACTATCTTCTTTAATTTCTTTCTCTATCTTTTTTCTAACCTTTTTATAGCTTTTTATAGCATCTAAGCAAGCATCATTCAGATAGACAAATCTCTGTTTATTACCTTTACCAGTTACAACAAGAGTGTCACCTTTAATAGAAGATATATTGATTCCACACAGTTCAGATAATCTCATTCCAGTGTTAAGAAAAACAGTAATAATACATCTATCTCTTATTGTGTTTCTGCTATCAACTGAATTTATCAGTGTTCTGCTTTCTAAAACAGTTAGATAGATAGGTAATTTCTTTCTAATCTTTGGACTCTCAAGTTCGGTCCCTAAATCATAATCCAGGTATTTAGCTTTATTATGACAATATTTAAAGAAAGACTTTAGGCAAGCTACCTTTCTAGCTCTTGTAGTTCCTTCATTCTTTCTGTTATTTTCAAGATATTCTAAAAAACTATAAATATCAGCTAAGTCTATTTCTTTAAGAAAAGAAATATCTACATCCATAATAGAGATCTCGTGGAAAGGAGTAATTTCATCAACTTTGCCATAATATATTTTTAAAAATCTAAAAAATAAAATCAAATCATTCTTATAAGCATCTACAGTTTGCTTACTTGCACCTCTAATAGAAGAGAGGTAGCTTAAATAACCTTTAATTACTTTTGGGACATTGGTTTTTGGCTTGCGTATCAATAAAACCCCCTCCTTATCTATATGATAATATCATTGTAAATAAAAAACAAGTAGGAGAGTAGAGTATTAACTAGCAACACTTTCTTTATCTTCTTTTTTCTTATAAAGTTTTTTTGGCCATCCATTAATCATAAAAGCAGGAGTATACCATATATCCTTACATTCTACCAAAAGACTATTACCTAATATAACATAAGCAGGTATTCCTAGTAAACTAAGTTGTATGTAAGTCATCATAACACAAGTTCTGTCAATATCCTGTGCGGTAATAAGAAGATGTTTTTGACAATCAAATCCAGCTTCCTCCATAGCTTCAGCAAATGCTATGCACATACCACCGCCTCCTGAGCATGGCTCATTCATTGTTATATATCCTTTTTTATTTATTAACTTTGACATTCCATCTTTATCTACTGTCATTTTTGCCATCATTTGGCTTATACTGTAAGGAGTGAAGAATTGACCTCCACATTTCTTACCAAGATCCATTTGCATATAAACTTCACCAAGTAAATCTGTTTTCTTTGCATTAAGTCCTTTAGCTAGCTCAGCAAGTATTTCTACAAATGTATAGAAATCTTCTTTAGAATATTTTGATTGAACTTCATAGAAATATTTTTCTCTTTCCTCAGAATGAATAAAATCAACTTGATTACTTAATGAAACTGAAGCAATAACTAAAAAATCATAAAATACACTAGACATATCATATTTGTATCTGAACTTTTCAAATAATTTAATAATCTTTTTAGAATACATAATTTCCTCCTAATTATTTGTTTTTGTATGTAAAAAAGCCTTGCAACCCGCATTATATCTAGGTTTACAAGACTTTTAAAATGGTGTTATAACTCTTCGTAAAATAACAATTTCACGCAGAGTTTCTAATGGATAATAAAAAGACTTTTACAATAATTAGCCAACATCAAATTCTGACGCTCTTCGCATTTTTAAAACAATTCAAATGTACAAATATTAGTCTGAAATAATTCTAGAAATTTATTTTCTGTCAGAATCGGTGCTGTTAAATATATTCTTTTTAACCATTAATTTTATTATTCTAGTTAGATACTCATTAGCTTGTGAGTCGAATTCTTTTTCTTTATAAATTGGTCCATAGATTTCCATTGTAGTTTGCAAAGTGCGTTCAGCATATTGTAAAAATCTATCTTTTGGAATTGTACCATTTTTTATTCCTAAAAGAAGTCCTCTCATTGGATCTTTATTCTCATACCATAATGCTGCTTTAAAATCTGTAAAATTATTGTCAGCATATCTTTTTATAAAATTTAGAGATCTAATTGCATGCATAGCTTCTTTTGTATCGTATCCAAACTTTTCAACTAAATGTTTTGTTCCTGAAGTTCCTTTTTCTAAGTTCTTCATTCTTTGATTAAAAGTTCCTATACATGTGCTATATAAATTTGATAAATTCATTCTAGCGATATGATCTCTCATTTTATATAATTCTTCAACCAGGTCCTGAGTAATCTTATGAGTACCAGTACCTAGTATTAATTCTTCTGTAAATAGTAATTCTAGAAAATTAGTATTAGCCTTAAAAAATAAGTTTGGTAATTTTCTAATATCGTGAACATCTAGGTCAATTTCATCACCTATATGCATTTTACTGTATTTTATGTTCTCATACATATCATCAAATGTCGGTAATACAAATACCTTATAGTCTTTATCACTACCAGCTGTATTAAGATTATAATTATGAGAACCGACTAAAGCTCTAAAAGCTTCTTTTCTTCCTTCGTGTAATAGTCTGTCCATATTCTCACCTTTTATACCTTTACAACTTCCACATTATTTAATTTGAATAAATCAAATGCATATTCATCTACTCTGTAGTCATTTTTATAAACTACTTTAGTTATGCCTGCTGCTATTATGCTTTTTGTACAATTTAAACAAGGGAAATGTGTTACATATAATGTAGTTCCTTTTAAAGCAACTCCTTCTCTTGCACAATATGTTATTGCATTAATTTCAGCATGTATTGTTGCAATGCAATGTCCATCTCTAAGAGTATGTCCTACATCATCACAATGAGGATTGTTAGCAACGCTACCATTATATCCAGTACTTACAATTCTATTATCTGAATTAACAATTACTGCACCAACACTTGCTCTATCACAAGTTGAGCGTGTAGCTAGTTTTTCAGCCAATTCCATAAAATACTCTGACCAAGGTTGTCTAGCCATACTTATGCCTCCTTATTCTTTAATGCTATATATTACGCAAAAAAATATAATAAAACTAATAGATACGATACATCTATATAAAATGCGACAGTATAAACTGCCGCATATAACATCTCTATATTTTCTTTTTAAATGTATTAAAATCTATAAACATTTCAGGATCATTATGTTCATCATATCTATTTGGTATAGTGTAGCCATATCCAACATATACTTCTTCTCCAACAATGGATTCAAGTATAACTTTTGAAGAATGACTATATTTCTTATCAATCCTAATTGTAAATCCTAGTTTATTAATAGCTTCTTCTAATTCATTATCAAATGAAATTCCTCGCCTACTATTTTCAGTATCAGTACCATAACAATATTTAGTTTTAATTTCCTCTAAGTATAGAGTTTCATTAGGTTGCTCAGCATTAAGCTGTTCAATAATTTCAAGTATTTGTTCATTTACGTTTTTTGAATTAAAGTCTATCATATCACATTACCTCTATCTTTCTTGCGTATAAAATAAAAGGGAGCTTTCGCTCCCTAAATTGTTATTCTTCAAAGTATTTTTCAAACATTGATGTCATTAAATTAATCCATTTATCAACGTCTTCTTTGGTTTTAAAGTCTGGCCAATGGCCAGGTACTACCTTTATGTCGTTTTTCTTACATTGCTCAAAGAAATACTTCTTTAATTCATTAGTCATTAGATCCTCCTACGTTGTATAATCTTAGCATTTTAAATATACTTTTAAGCATTTACTCAAATGATTTTCATAAAATTTTACTGTACATATATGAACGCACCAGTCACAAAAAATTATAAACTTGCCATTATGATTTTCACGTAAGTATTCTTTTGCTAACCTTATGAATTCTTTTTGCACCATATATATCTCATTATGAGACAGTTCATCTTCTAAATCCTGATTGCTTATAAAGTTAATACATTTTTCATCCGTGAATTTGTTGTTTTCAACTATGTCTTTTAATTCATCTAGTTGTTCATTAATATAGTCATCAAATAATTCAACATTAAACATGTTCAGATTCCTCCTATACTGCATACGGCCTATATAAGTTAGCTACATGTTGCTTACCACTAAATATAGACTTCATCAATTTAGTAGTTGAAGTAGGTCTACTCTTCTTAACTACTTCTCTTGATAAATAGTCTAAATGTTGTCTTACGAAAGTTTCTACTAATAGTTCAGCTAAAAGTTTTCTATCTCTTTCAGCCTTAGTTCCCATAATTACACTGTCATTAGTAGATCTCTTTCCTGTAAATACTTCAGCTTCAACTGTATGTTTAATACCTTCAACAACTGAACTTGCTATTTGAGATAATAAATCTTCATTATCTGCCATAGCTCTTAATCCTTCTTCTGAGAACTTACCTTCTAACGCCATAGAAGCTTGTAACTTACTAGCCATTAATGACATGGCTTGCTCTTGGATAGTTTCTTTATAGAACATAAAGTAAACTTCTATATCTTTAGTTTGAGATAATCTCCAAGATCTTCTACTAGCTTGTCTCATTGTGAATATATTATATCCCATTTGATAGAATACAATAGTAGTAAAATCTAATAAATCTAAACCAGTTTTAACTAAGTTAGGATTACACATTAGTACATCTATATCATTCTTTGCTAATTGTTCTTCCACCCATCTTTCTCTATTTTTAGCTTTAACTTTAGAAGTTAAATCAACTGCTTTAATTCCTTCTTCATTTAAAGCGTCAATTAATTTAGATGCAACATCAGTCTTATTAGTCCATTCATAATAAACTAGCACTTTTTCACCAGCAGCTTTCTTTTCCTTAACTAAATTAATAAGAGCTCTTTCTTTATTTCTTAATCCCTTATCTAGTTCTCTAGGAGTACAAAGAACGTCAGCTGTATCAGGATGTATTATTGGAACACAATTATATGGCATATCAGGATAAGTAGATAATGATTGCAATAAAGCACCCATTGTCTTCATTCCTCCGCCACCGCCCCAAGAGCATAAGCTTCTTAGGTTATTTTCTAATTCTTGATAAGATGCATTTAACTCTGCGTCCATATCAACTGGTAATGGATATTCAGTATACTCTGGTAATCCTTCGGCCATATCTGCTATAGAAACAAATACTGCATTTTCAAGTAAGAATTTAGTGAATACTAGTGGAGATACTCCTGGTAATCTCTTTTCAGAGCCACTCTTAATCTTATCTCCCCTTCTTCCATTTCTACCTCTTTCATGTTCAGATGTTCTCTTAACAACACCATAAGTTCTTTGGAATGCTGCTTCATCAGAGTACTCAAACCCTTCTGCTTTCATTACTTCTGGCATAGTTCTATAAAGAATATAGAATAAACCATCAGCATATCCATTTAATAAAGTACCAGTTAATCCGATTACTTTATTAGCTGCCATTGCTAAATCTCCCATAGCTTGTCCTTGTAAAGAGTCGCCCTTATATTCATGTAATTCGTCTGCTATAAAGTAATCTACATGTCCTTTAAGTCTTTCTCTAACATATTTAGCTATAGAATATTTCCTTACTCCATTTGCAGATGAAGAAATATTGCCAGTTTCTTTTAATTCATCTTTCTTCTCCATTAACTTTAGTAAGAAACCTTGTTCTTTCTTATTTAAAGTTTCTCTTCTTGAGAAGTAATCATTATACATTTCTTCAAAATGACTCTTCATTATCCATCCTTCAGAACCTAACTTAACCCATTTAGAATCTTTCTCAAATTTATTAAGTGGTGTCCATAGCTTAGCATTACAAGGCACTCTAACGTCCCTGTTTTTTTCAGAATCAAATTTTAATACACTATTGCCACATACAATATTATAAGCATACTCTTTTAGAAAGTCTTTTTCAGTTAATCTTTCTCTTACCTTATATCTGTTTCTTCCTTCACCTTTGTAAACTTCTTTAAATAAAGTTTTACCACATTCAGGACATACAAAACATTCTTTTGATTTAGACCAAATTGCTGCAGGTCTTTTTTCATAGCTAAACTTTGCATTTTCTTTTGATAAAATTATAAATGAATGTTCTTTCTTATACTTATCTTTAATTGTATCTTCAAGTGCCATTAATTCAGATATATTTTCTACTATATATCCTTTAGCATTAGGCACTAATCTTTCTACTTCTCTTTGCCACTTTTCAACTAAGTGTCCAGGACACATTATAATAGTAGAACTTCCTGCCTTTTTTCCGTAATGAGCATAAGCCATTCCTGCACCTAATAGTGTTTTACCGACACCCATCTCCCCTACTACTATTGTAGTTTTATTCTTATTCATATTATTAACTACAGCTTGTATAACAGCTTTTTGAGCTTCATATATTTCTATTCCACCATAATAACATGAATCATCATAGTTATTTACATACTCTGAATATGTATCTTGATGTGGATCAAACTTAGGTACAAATGCTCTTTGTATTTTTTCTGCAAGTATATCTCCAAATACATTTAAATACATATCTAATCCAGTAACTTCAGTCATTACTTCTGAAACGGTATTGTTGTTATTGATACTTAATACTCCACTTCTTAATCCATTTTGAACGATATCTAGTAAGCCGCTTCTAGACACAGAAAACTTTAAACATTGAAAAGGAGTATTTTCATAACAATGATATACTGTTATTCTTCTAATACAGCCTAAAGATCTTAAATTGCTTAATATGTATGGAACCCATTCTCTTAATATTGGTACAGATGTGTTACCATATATTTTATCATATAAGATTTCTTCTAATTCATCTTCATTTCTATAAAATACATAGAATGTGTATAGTTCATTTGTGTCTGTTCTATTAATAACATCTTTTTTCTTTATAACCATGTATGAGAAGTCACTTCCATTTTGTTTTTCCTTCTCAATATCGAATTGCCCTTGAATAGTAGCATGACATCTACCTTCAACATAACAGTTAACTCTTTTCTTAAGAGCTTTAGAAACGTTCTTTAAAAGTTTATCAGATGCTACAATAGAACCGAATACAAATTCAGATGACTGTCTATCAATAGCAACAGCTTCATAGTGCATAAAACTACTATTATCTATAGTTATTCTTCCAAAATTCTTTGCCATAATATTTTACCTCTTTCTTTTCATTTCGTATGTAAGGCTCAATTAAGAGCCACTATTAAGACTTCTTAAAAAATGAATGACCTTTAATAAATGTTTTTTAGGAATTTTAATTTCCATAGTCATTAATTCATTGTTTTCTTCCTTTGCAAAGTTTAGAGCTATATCTTCTAACTTCCTGAATTTTTCTAATTCTTTTTTATCCATAGATACTTCTCCATCACTTCATATTTACTTTATTTTATCCCAAGATAAATTTACGCCACATTGAGAGCAATTAGATTCTCCTTTAGCTACTTGGTGCTTGTTATTAAGAGCATCACATATAGGACAAGAATATTTTTTATATTCATCTCCATAATCATGCTCTACCGGATATATCTTTGTAATCCTTTGATATGCAAACTCGCCTTCAGTTACTGTACCTCTAGTACTTCTTCTAAGCTCCTTTGTCCTTTCTCTTAATCTTTCTATATATAAATCTTTTTGAACTAGCATACTATCTCTTTTAGATAAAGCTTGTTCAAGATCTTTAATTTGTTTATCATACCAATCTGCATTATTTCTATAATAATTATTTGTAAATAAAACTTTATCTGCTGTAGATGAAGCAATTTTATTTATTTGTTCATCGCTTAAAGTCACATTGATTCCTATCACTTTATCACCTCATAGTTTCTATAAATTATTGCTTTTAATATGTTCTTGAACTTCTTTTGGAAAACTACTTATATCATCAGTCCAGTATCCACAATTAATCCCATAGTGATATAATTCATACTTCCCACAACAATCACATTTAGATAGTCCCTGTTGATAAAAAGGAAGAGAAAAGCCTAAGACTCTTCTCTTATGAAATCCGAAGAAGCATTTGATTTTTTGAATCATATTTTCTTCTCCTTGTTAGATATTTTTTCTGTATCTATAAATTGATACTCATATCCATTTTCTTTAAATATCTTACTAGCATTAGTTACTCTAAAAGCTCCTGGCTCTACTTCAAAAAAAGTATCTGCATCAGTTTCTGCAAAAACTTGGGTAAGATATAATTTATTGCAGTAAGGCATGAATATTTTATATATTTCTGCCCCACCTATTATGAAGATCTCTTCTTCACTATCATTATTTAAAATAATATTTATATCATTTATATAAGTTACATTTTCAGTAGATTCTTTTGGAGTTCTTGATAAAACAATATTTTTTCTATTAGGCAAACCATCTTTAAAAGGTAAACTTTCAAAAGTCTTTCTTCCCATTACAACTGTTTTATCAGTAGTGATTTCTTTAAATCTTTTTAAATCACCTGGAATATGCCATAATAGTTTATTATCTTTTCCTATGCCACCATTTGAATCAACTGCTACAATTATATTAATGTTCATAAACTCACCTCATTAGCTATTAAGCCATCTATTGTCTAGATAGCAGAATCCATATACTGCTAGACATATTACTGGAATCCATATTGCCCAGAAAATAACCTTACCGAAATTAGAACTTAAATTATCAACTGTTTCGTTGATTGTAGAATCTGCATATATAGGAACTCCACTTTCTCCAATGTTTCCGTCCTTTAGTTTGGTGTATATGGTACCTGTTATTTTTGTAGGTACTCCATAGTATTTATACCTTACATGTGAAGATGTTTTTATTGTAGTTATATGTGGTGCATAAGGCATTGCGAATTGAGAAACATTAAACTTTACATCTAAGAATGTAGCTTCTTTTGCAGATAGATCCTCTGAACCTGCATAGTCCCAGGTCCAATAAGTTTCAGTTTTAGTTTTCGTCTTACCTTTAGAATCAGTATAAGTTACTGTTCTTGTATGCATAGTATATACTTCTTTTACTTTTTCAACATATAAATATTCTCCATCTATCTCAGGATAAGATACTGTATCAATAGCTACTAAATCTCCATATACAAAGGCATTACCAACATTGGTATCCATAGCATATCTAAATAATTCATTATTATCTATTTTAAGAGCTTTATTATACTCCTCGTTTTTATCCATTTGTATTTCTGATATTCTTCCTGATACTAGAAATCCTAATACTAACATTATTGCTGCGATTGCGATACTAAGTATAATCTCTCTTTTAGTGATCTCCATATACTACTCTCCAAATAAATTTTGAGGTGCGTCAGATGGTGCATTGTAATCTAAGTAATCAAATTCAACTAATTCATATCCTAAGAATCCAAGTATTTGCTTACTAGGGAACTTTTTAACATATCTGTTATATTCTTTGATTTGTTTGTTATAATTGCTTCTATATTCTGCAATCATATTTTCTGTAATACTAAGTTCATTCATTAATTGCTTATAGTTGGTGTTAGACTTTAGTTCTGGATAAGCTTCAGCAGCAGCGTTGATCATTGTAGTTACTTCTCCAATATCACCTTTTCCATTATTTCTAGCTTCAACAACATTTTGTAAAGTTTCTGCTTCATGCTTGTCATATTGCTTTACTGTATCAACTAAATTGTAAACTAAGTCAACTCTTCTCTTTTCTTGAACTTTAATATCAGAATCAGCTACTCTTATTTGTTCTTCAAGGCCTATTGCTTTGTTTTGTACAGAATTAAATGCAAATACTCCTAGAATAACTAATGCTAAGATAGTAGCTACAATAACTAAAATTGTTTTTAAATTTTTCATAATTTTAACCTTCCTTTGCTTATATTCCTAATTCGAACTTTAGTTGAGGTTTAACAGGTTCATAATCTATTAGTTCAAAATCATCGACTGTGAAATCATAGAAATTATCCTTACCTTCTTTTAAGATTAATTTAGGCGACTTATTACTAGGTGTTCTAGAAAGCATGTCCATTGCTTGTTCAGTATGTCTATCATAAATATGAAGATTATCCACTACATGCATGAACATACCTGGCTTTAAACCAACATGTCTTGCTACCATCATCATTAATGCTACATATTGCATTTTATTTATATGACCAGCTACAAGATAATCATTTGATCTTTGAGTAAGAGTCATATCTAAATACTGACCTCTAACAGTCCAAACAGTCATAAATGCACAAGGATTTAAGCCTTTGGTTTCTTCAAAATCTGAGTATTGATATAGATTCATGATATGTCTTCTAGTGTATGGTTCATTTTTTAAACCATCTAATAGCTTATTCATTAAGTCATATTTCTTTACTGTAGCTCCATATCTTTGACCTATGGTTCTAGTATTATCTACTTCCCATGAATCCCACCAAGTAATACCATACTTGTTAGCTAATAAATCTAAATCATTCGATTGCTCTTGGTAGATCCATAAAATCTCGCCAATAGCTTTCTTAATATAAATAGGTCTTAATGTAGTAATAGGAAATTCTCCTTTACTAATATCATATTTCTCAACTATTTGATTGATAAATATTGTATGAGCTGGTTCTCCATCCTCATATACTGGTCTTACCTTGTGACCTTCTGTACTTGTACCTTCTGATAATATTTTTAATATATTATCTAAAGTATACTTATCTGCTTTTGTTATGTTATTTTGCATCTTTATTCTCCTTGCTATATATTTCAATAATATCTTCATCAGTAAAATCAACACTAGCTAAGTGCTCGCCATTTAATACTTCTCCTTTATACCTTATTAGATTCTTTAAATCATAATCATAACTATCTAGAACCTTGGAGATTTCTATTACTTTTACAAAGACTGCATTCATTGATCTAGTATTCACTTGGACAATATCTAAAACTGAAATATCTTTCATACACTCACCTCCTTAAAGATAATGTCTATATATTTTTACATTGCTCCAAAATTCTATATATGAAATCTCATCAAGGAACTTTTTAGTAAAATCATTTATTTCATTAAAGGGTAACGGTATTTTATCAATAATTAATTGGGCATCTATATTGCTGGAGTCTAGTAATTTAATACCTTCTCCAGCAACTATGCAATCCCATCTTTTATCTAAAACTTGTACATAATTCACTTCTCTTATTGTCATTTTTTATTTTCCCATCATCAATTTGTGAGATTTTATAACATTTTCACATAATGCTATAACTGTTAATGTTCCAGTATGTCCATAACCACTAGCTATATTGATATTAGAATAATGATTTAAGATATCTTCTTTATCAAAATCTCCTACACCAGGTATTCCATCTACTCTATCCATAGAGCAATCAATAATTGTTTCTACAAAAGATCCATCAATATCGCAACTGTTAAACATTTTTCTTTTGCCACATCCAGTTACAATAATATCTGTTTCTTCCAATCCCTTTTCCTTTTCATATTCTGCACTTTTAGTATGAAGAACGGTTGGTGTCATATTCTTTTGTAACGCTAATTGCATTAAAGGTTTACCTATCAAATTACTTCTATTGAATATAGCAATAGACTTACCAGTTAAATCTCCATGTACATACTCAAGTAGCTTAATAACCCCTAGAGCAGTACATGGTACTAACGCTTTATCACTTCCTGAAACTAATAATCCTTTTTGTTCATTAGTAAATCCATCTACATCTGCATTTGTAGGAATTAACTTTGCTATATCTTCTTCAGTTAACTGAGGGAATGGTAATTGAACTATAATTGAATATCCTTCATGTTTACTTATGATATTTTCTAAAGTAAATAGTAATTCTTCTTTAGTTCTTCCACTCCATTTAACTTCTGCCAGTGCTACTTCAATACCTAACTCATTTGCTACTTTCATTTTATTAGAAACGTATTTCTTACTTGGCTCATAGTAACGTTCAGCCATAATAATCAATAGTTTAGGTGTAGATTTGAGATGCTTAATCTCTATCCTAAGTTGCTCTTTCCATTGTTCTGCGAATGCTTTAGTGTTAATTTCCATGTCAATTACTCCTTAAATGTTTTATTTACTTTTTAATTTTTGACCACAATATACGCAGTAGAATATTCCATCTATTGCAGATGTAACTCTACCGCATTTGCATATACCAGTATCACTTTCTTCGTCATATTTACTTAATTTATAAGTTGAATCTTTATCAATTAATGCTTTTAACCATTCTTTTGATTCTTCATCCATAATGCGATTATCATTAATTGTTGTAATAGTATTTCTGACTCCTATATCAGTCATAGATTTTAATTCCTTTCATTAAATAAATTTCTAAGCAAGTACTTTAAACTCTCCATTTGGAAGAAGTACATTAATCTCAACTTTATTCACAGTAGTTTCAGTAATTTCAACACCTTTATCAGTGTCAGTTTCAGTTTCAACTGTTTGTTTTGAAACTCTACCTTTAATAAGATGACTATGGCCATCTCCTTCATCTACTATTCCATCTAGACATCCTGATGTTAAAACTAATCCAAGTTGTCCAATATTAAATGGTAGAAGAGGATTCTTGATAGTTTCATCTAACTTCTCAACTCTTTGATTTGCCCACATCTTATCCATTAAAGAAGATTTTTCAATAATTTGTTCAACTTCTTCTAAGTCCAATGCAGATCCTTTAAATAAATCAATATAGACACTTGATCTTGGTAAAACATATTCTGTATCAAGTTCTTCAATATTTGCTATTCTTGAAAATTCAAATAATCTTCTTAATTTTGCATACTCTTCTTCTCTAGGTTCTTTGACAGATTCCTTTTGGCCAATAATATGAACTAGTCCAAGGTTAGAAAATCCAATACCTTCAGCTTTTATTATTTGAATATTTTTTAAATGTTTACTAAGCATTGAACAAATATCTTTGAATAATCTAGTGTAAGGCATTGTTATTACCATTACTCCGTCTGTTCTAAGGTATTTGAACATATCTGCTATATAGCTTTTTTCAATTCTTTTATTAGCAAAGATATCTTCTTCATCTATTTCTAAGTGAAGTTTCGGTTGAACATATAAGATATCAAATGCATTGTTTTGTATTCTTGAACCTCTCAAAATACCTTTTACTACCTTATGCATATTTGACTTAGCTCTAGATAACATTACATCATTCGCTTCATTACCATAGGCCAACACTTTGTTTGGAATAATATTAAATGGATCTATATTTGCTCCATCATAACAATCAGGATAAAACAAAGTTATATCCCTATTTCCTGTTGGAATTATCTTTCTAGATATTTCATACAAAGAAGAGCTATTGCTTATATCATTCTGTTGCCTATTACTATAAGCTTGGTGCCATTGCAAAGCATATCTGTTAAAATCTGCGGATGAAAAATCTTTAAGCATTATCGTGTCAAATTCTTCACATATTGTAGTTAATGCTCTTTTAAATGCGTGCACATCCTCAGCTGTTTGTGCATTGCTTATTTCTAAAAGTATATTTCTATATTTAGAATGGAATAAATCTCTTCCAGTAGTAAAATATGCTTCACCTGTTGCCAAAGCTATGTCATATGCTAATGCGTAAAACTTATTTTTGTATGTAAGTAAGCTATCTGGTTTTGTATCAAGTTTAACTTGATCATTTAAAGTTTTCATTCTTACGATATTGTCTCTGATTGTATATAAACTAAATAACATTTTTGTACCTCCATTTTTCCATTAAGCGTCATAAATAAAGCACTTTTTTATATTATGCTTTTTAAAAAAATAAAAAGACCGGATTTACTCCGATCTTTAAAATTTATGCAATAAATTGTTGAAGGATTAAAGAATCCCTATCTCTTTTTGCTTTAATTGTAATAACTTGATTGTTTTTCATATATTTTGTATTTCCTTTATATATTGTACTGAATACAGTACTATCAATGTATCCTGATGTAGTTTCTAAAGTTAAGAAGGCCATTGGATTATTATTCTTATCTTTTATCTTCTTAACTCTTCTAACTATAGCTTGTAATTGACATACTTCTCCATGTCTAACTCCTTCAAATGAAAATGGTTCAAAATATTGAACTGGATTACTTGTTATAGGTACTTCATATAACACAGATTCTATGTCTTGAAGACTAGCTTCTGATTTAAATATCATATCTTTTGAAATTTTAATCTCGGCCAAAGGTTCTTCCTTTCTAGCTTCACAATATTCTTTATATACTGCTAGTCTATTTTCTTCAAAACATTCAAAAGCTCCTCCAAAAATAGAAACCACAAATGCCTTCTTATTGAATTTACTTGTAACCTTGTCCATAGTATCTTTTAAAGAGCTTAATGGTCTTGCAGCGTCTAATGCATCATATGCAACTTTACCTAAGCCTTTAGCTGCAACGAATCCTATTCTTAATTGGTTATCTTCTATTGAGAATGGCCATAATGATTTATTTATATCTAATCCTAAGAATCTTATTCCTACTCTTCTACATTCTTGTATTGTTTCAGATATAGATTCTTTTCTATCATATGCATTTGTTAAAGAGTTCTTCATCCACTCTAACGGATGATATGTCTTTAAGTAAGCTGTGTAATAGCATAATAATGCATAAGCAACTGCATGAGATTTATTAAAACTATACTTACCAGTATCAAGCATTATATCCCATATTCTAGTTGCTACATCTTCAGGAACTCTATTCTTATTAGCAAGTTCTCTATATTCGGTTTCTGCAGCTGCTAATTTTTCTTGTTTCTTTTTAGCAGCAAACTTCATTACTTGGAATGCTCTTTCTAGATCCATACCAAAGTTAACAAGTATTTGCATCATTTGTTCTTGATATAAAAGAACACCATTGGTACTAGCTGTAACAGAATCATAGAATGGATGTATAAGTTCAATTTCTCTTTTACCTTCAACTACTTGCATATATACTTCATCTAGTTTAGAAGATATGCATGGTCCACGAACTAATGCTAAACAAGCAGCTAGTTCTTCTATTGTTCTAGGTTTTAATCTATCCATTCTCTTTTTATAAGTTTCTGATGATATTTGGAATAACGTAGTAGTATTTTTAGATCCTATCGTATCCCAAACATAAGGATTATTTAACCATACATCATCATCAAAATCAGCTTCGAAATTAATATCTATTTCTGTAGCTGAAGTTACGTCAAGAGTTGCTAATGATAAATAATCATACTTAATGGCACCTGCATATTCAGCATCTGATAAATTTAATGCTGTGGCCATCATGCCATCGTCTTTTCTATTTTTGATTAATGGGACGTATTCTTTTAAAGGAATAGGACTAATAAGAGTACCAGCAGCATGTATGCTAGTTGTTTTAGATAAGTTTTCTAATTTCATAGCAGCTTCGAACCATTCTTCATGTTCAGCTTTAATAGTTCTTAATTCTTCGCTAATTTCAAGAGCTTCTTCAATAGACAAATCAGTTTGCTTTTCTCCATCTTCATCATTGTAATATACTTGAGGAATCAATTTAGCAGTATACTCTGCAAAATCGCTCTCTATATTGAAAATTCTAGCAGTATCTTTAATAGCAGAACGAGCCTTTCTTATAGTAAAAGTACTAACAAGAGCACAACATTCCTTACCATATTTATTAAGAGTATATTCAAACAGTTCCATTCTTCTGTTACTAGCAACATCTAGGTCTACATCTGGAACAGAACCCTTTCTATGAATAGAAATAAATCTTTCAAATAATAATCCATACTTAATAGGATCTACTTTTGTTATCCCTATTAGATATGCAATTAAACTTCCTCCTATCGAACCTCTGCCTGGTCCCATTGGAATATGTTTCTTTTTTGCATAATCATAAATATCTTTAATGATTAATAAATATCCACTAAATCCTACTTCTTTTAAAGTTTCAAGCTCATATTGAGCTCTATCATAATAAACTGATGGATCTTTTAATCTATAACTTATTTCATTTAATTTATCTATAGATATTTTTGCAAGATATTCATCCTCATTATATCCCTCTGGTATATCTGCTTTAGGCATTTTTATTTTACCATCATACAAATTAGATAAATCTATTTGTGAAGCTATTCTAACTGTATTATCAATAGCTTCTTCTACTATTTCTCTATCTAGATAAGGAAATAATTCTACTATTTCCTCATGATTCATTAAATAATAACATTTATCAGGATAAATCATAGCGTCATCATGCTTTTTCTTTTGGGCCATCTTTACATGTTGATCATGTGCTATATAGTCCTCTGCATTTAAATAATGAATGTCGTTAGTTACAACCAGCTTTGTGCAGGTTTCTTTAGCTAATTCCACTAATAATTTATTAACTGTTATCTGATCTTCAAAATCACCTGGCTGAATTTCAAGATAAAAGTCAGCAAATATTTCTTTATATTCTTCAATTAATTTAATTATTTCTTTGTATCTTATATTAATATAATCATCTATAATATCTTCTTGAGATATTTCTATTGGATCTATTCCTGCAGTCTTTAAAACATTGTTGATATTATCCATATGCATTTCTAAGCCTTCAATACCATCATTACTCACTTTAACTATATCCATAATCATTTTAGGTATTCTACCACCTAAACATGCAGATAAAGCTATTAAGTTTGAACCGTGTTCTCTTAATACTGATATATCTGTACGTGGTTTGTAGTAATATCCATTGAATTGTGAGTCTGCTGATATATGTAAAAGGTCTTTATAACCTTGTTTGTTCTTAGCTAATAATACTAAATGATAATACCCTTTTTGTTTTTCAGTACGGTCATTGCACTCATAGGCTTCTAATCCTATTAATGGCTTGACACCATGTTCATTGCACTCTTTGTAAAATTCAATTACATTGGCCATAGAACCATGGTCAGTAATAGACAATGCTTCTATGCCTATATTCTTGGCTTTCTTCACAGCATCCTTAGTTTTTAGTATGCTGTCACCAATTGAACCTTTCGCATAGTGCATGTGTAAAGGTATATACATTGTTCTCTCCTCCTGAAGTCAAATAAAAAAGACCAGTTAATACTGGTCTTTAAATTTATAATATATTATCTAATTCTTTAAATTTATCAAAAATATTAAATTCACAGGCACCATCTAAGAATTGATAGTTACTGCCATTATCTGTTGTAACATATAAATATTTTACGTCTTTCATCACAAAAGCATTAAGGTCATCAGTCAATTCTTTTGACTCTATTATATCTTTATTAGGACCATAATATCTTTTATATGTAGATTTTAGTCCGTCTATCATTGCTCTAAGTGGAACTTTAGCTGGATTATCGTCATATTCTAAATCTTCATTTACTGCTTTTAAATCTTTATATCTTTCTTTGTCGATTTTAAGTAAATCGCCTTCCCAAAACAATTCTATTTTCCCAAGAAAAAGTCTACTAAGTTTTCCACTTCTTTCTTTGGCTATATATATTTTTTCATACGGAACTGTTGTTGTAGACAATCCATAATCAATTATATCCTCACTTCTCAATCTTTTATTACCAAATTTTATAAAGCTCAAAATAGCCACCCTCTCATTTGTGTTTTTATATAATTTATTGTATATTTATTTGAAATTGTGCTATAATATTAGTAAGGAAAGGTCAAGTGTTACATTTGACCTATGGCTTATGATATGTTAAAGATTAAAGTAGCTTAACTTGGTGAGTGTGGGCTACTTTTTTCTTTTTGTATCTTTATCTTCAGTTACAGACAATTCAGCTGTAACACCATCTATACTTCTATCAACTTTCGTTGAGAATTTCTTTCCAAATACAATCGAAACTATAGCAACTATAGTTACACTGATTATAAGTAAAGCTTGTATAAATTCTGACATGGATACCACCTTCTTCCCGTCATTAAAATTGCCATAGAGCAATTTGTAACACTCGACCTAAATGAAGAAGGATAACTTATCATAAGTTTCCTTACTGAATTATTATACCATAATTGGTATAAGCTAAGCTATGTTAACTTTTAAACTTTCTGTTTCTATTGTTGTTGCATTAAACATATGCAGATCTCCAGTTATTTTATTAAATCCTATAATATTATTTAAAATATTAAAAGTAGTAACTGCACTGGTTATGTTTGCACCTATGTTTTGAATATTTTCTAACATGATTTCACCACAGCTTGCTGTAGGTTCTTTTATTTCCTCGTCTTCAAGTATTTGAGGAAAGTAAGTACTAGCAGATGGAAGTACCACTTCATCACGAGTTCTATAAGCTATTACAGTTTGTCCTGTAAGTTCATCTAAGCTACCACTATTACCAGTATCAATTGCAATAATTCCTGGGCAATTATGATTAGTAAATTCAAAATCATTAAATGCTTGGTCAATATATTTCCTAGCTTCATTATTATCTACACATGAAACTATTATATTTGTTGTTCCATAAGATCTATCTAATAATTTTAAAACATCTTCTTTAGATGATATGTACTTATCGACATAGGATATTTCCATTCCAAATACTGCAGAATACCTATCAGATAAAACTTCAGCTTTTAATTTTCCCACATCACTTTCTAAGAATTTTTGTGTTCTTAAATTTTTTTCTTCTACTCTATCACCATCAACTAATATAACTTTATGTTTCATATTATAAACCTTGTTATTTCCTATTAGCTGACTTAAAAATGAAATAAGGTGAGAACCAGTCCCACCTACACCTACCACTATTATATTATAAGATGAATTCTTTTTAAGCTCTATCATTATATTGCCTCCTTACAAGCCTTTAGCCTTTAGTTTGGAATTTAAGAAGAACTTCCAATGTTCCAGTAGATTCATCAAAGTCATAGAATACCTTATCTTTCTTAAAGTTTGGAAAATTATATTCTGTAACTAATTTAACTCTGATATCTTCAAATTTTGCATTGGTATCTTCTTCGATATATATTTCTCTACCGAATACTTTAACAATCCTTGGACCATCATATTTAGGTTCTTTTGGTTTTGAACTCTTCTTCTTAGAAGATTTCTTTGCTTCAGTTTTAGTTCCATCAGGATTTCTATCCTTATCATATTCAACTAAATGATCTATAGCAAAGGCTATTGCATCACATGCATTAGTAAATGCATTTGGATTTAATGTAGAATATCCACATTCATTATCTGCAGGAGTTAGAACATCAAATCTTCCATCTCCCCATTCCATTACTCCTATCGTTAAATTTTTATATTTAATTTCTCTATTTTCTCTAAAGAAAGCCTCAAACTGCTCTCTAGTCATAGACTCTGTAATATTTGTATCCTCCTCATCATGAAGATCGCTTATATAATTAATTGTATTTTCTGTTGTCATAACATCTCTCTCCTATTCTTATCTTAAATTATCTAAAAAGCTTTGATATGTTGGTGTATTGTATGATTGCACTAAAATATTATTATCAAACGAAGAACCTTCCATTAATTCTAAAAGTTCTTTATATGAAAATGGACTAGAATTACTTCCAATGTACCCATCATTATTATTTGTCATTGATAAAAACATTTCAGGAATCATTACTATATTGCTTAAATCATTTAATTCAAAATCACTTAATGTATTCCCTCCAAGGCATACACTTTTTGTATCGAATACATTACTGTAAGGGTATCTATATATAGGCATGTCCATAGTTATAGGACCATTTTGCACACATCCTATTCTTAACGAAACGCATTTATTATTACATACTTTAATAGCATATAAAGTTCTAGGCATAGCTACTTTCTTGTATACTTTTTTCGCAAGTTTCATATCTGCAGGAACTTGTTCTCTCAATAAAACATACCATTTAGATTTACTAGAGAATATTTCTTTGACTTGAATTGTAGATATCATATGATCTCCTGGTAGTATATCTGATACTTGAACGTTAGCTGATGAGTTATCAAAATTATCTTCTGTAGTGGAACAATTTAATAGTGATAATAAAGTTTCAAAACTTATATTTTTATTTGTCTTAACTCCATTTTCATTTTCAACAATAACTTTACAGTAATTACTATCATTCAATTCTATGATTGTTCTCTCGCTCATTAAGCTACCTCCTTTTCATTTAAAGTTTGTACATTTAATTGTTTTTCATAAAATTCTACTTTTTCCCTAATCTCTTCTAAAAAGATACAATATGTTTCAAAAAACATATCTATCATAAAATATTCTTCTGGAACAATTATATAAATATAATCATTAAAAATAATCTGTACATCTGTTACTATGCTTTCTTCACACATACAGCAATTTTCTGTAAATAATTGAATAAATTTATTTATAAAATCATTGTTATTTAACTTATACTTTATAAGTTTATCAATATCAGGATTTTCTATTTTCACGGTTAATCCATTTATACAGTCTTTATCATAAGTAGAATATGGTATCTTACCACCTATAGAAATCAATTCATCTTTCATATACTCATTAGTGCCACAGTAACCAGTTCCTATTGAAGTACCCAAAAGTCCTCCAAGGAATTCTACTTGATCTATGCCTCCATATCCATCTTCATCAGCCCTTGTATCTATTGTTATATAAGTGCCTTCTTCGTAGATATATCCTAATTTTTTTATTCTCATGCAATTACCTAACATAACTAATTTCCCAAATAATCTATCTATTTCATCTTCATTAATATCAATCATGATTCCCTCCTAAAATAAATCAGCTTGTAATGCCTTTTTTTGTGTTTTAGTAGATCTAGCTAACCCATTCATTTTTGATGTAGCTGCCATTGAATGTAATAATATTGGATCATTTGTAACCATATCTATTGCCTTATCTAATGTTTCGTCTGTTAAGTTCATTATTGTGGCTGCTTCGCAGTCTATGTAATCTGATATTATTGAAATAAGTTCATGTGCTTTTATTTCAACATCAGTTAAAACTTTTTCTTGTTTTATGTTCTTAATTGAATCATTAAATTTATCAATATTAAATTCTAGTTTTATCATACTTACCTCCTTAAAACAAAAAGAGCAAGCCTAAGCTTGCTCCTTCTTATTTACATAAAGATCTAATACTAATTCATTTTTCTTATTCCTAGAAACTAATATAGTTGCCTTTTCTGTTTTTGTAGGTTTATAATCATCCTCATATTTTGTTATAAATATTACTTCAGCCCCTTTTTCATTATCTATAATATTAGCTAGAGGCTGAAAGTCAATCTTGCCAAGGTCAAAGTCAAATGATGCTATAACTTCATCATTGACTTTAATCTCTTCGACATAATGAGTCTTATTTTTAAGCCTAATCAAAGTTACAACTATATTATCCATTTATGATTTCCTTTAACTCATCTAATGAATTGATTATAGGAGTACCTAAATCTGTAGCTTTGGTGTACTTAGTAGTACCTTCCTCACCAGGACTAGCTAATAAATAACTTGTCTTAGAAGAGACAGAGCCACTAGTCTTATGTCCAGCATCCTTAATCATTTGTTCGATTTCTTTTCTAGGAATATCAAATGAACCTGTAATAACAAATGTCTTAATATCTGAATTAGAAATTTTTTTAGCTACTGTAGTTACATCTAAAGGTCTTACTCCAGCATCCCATAGCATTCCAAATCTTTCTGCTCCATATTTATTAAGATTCTCTATCATTTTAGGTCCTATTTTTTCAATAGAAGCTATAGTTTTATAACCCGTCTTTACTTCATTTATTAAATTAGGCAAAGTACGAATAGTATTAGCTATATCTTCGCTAGCAGACTTTCCTATTAAAGGTATGTTAGCTGCTAAAATGAATCTCTTTAATTCAGTTTGTTTTGCTTTTTGAATACTGTTATATAATTTTTCAGCACTCTTTTCAGCAAACCCTGGTAGATTTAATATATCTTCTTTATGAAAATATAATGGCGTTGTGAAATCATACTCATATTCTTTTTCTTCACAATAATTCATTATCTTTATAATAGTTTCTTTTGATAATCCAGTTATATTTAAAGCTTCTCTTGATGAAAGTTTGATTGTTTTACCTAATTCTTGAGCGTCACATTCTTCCCCAGTGCAATATAATATATTATTTTTAAATTCTGTAGGGGCTCCACATACTGGACACTTCTTAGGAGGTATTATTGGAAAAGTATCTCTAGTTACCTTAGGTTCACCTTTTATTATTTTAGGTATAACATCATTAGCTTTAACTACAAATACTCTCTCATTAATTCTGATATTAAGGGCGTTAATAATGCTAATATTGTGTAATGTAGCTCTATTAATTGTAGATCCTAATATTCTAATTGGTTCAATTTCTCCAACGGGTGCAATTATACCAGTTTTCCCTACTTGCCAAGTAACAGATTTAAGCGTAGTCCATTCACCTTGGGCTTCAAACTTAACAGCTATCGCACCATTAGGATGATGTCTAGTAAATCCAAATTTCTTACTTCCATCATGCTTTATGACTAACCCATCAATATCATAATCTAAAGAATCCCTATATTTATCTTCATAAGTTAATATATAATCTAATGCTTCTTCTTCAGTCTCTGGCTTAAAATTATCTACAGTATTCCAGCCTAACATTTGTAAAGACATAATTTGATTACTTGAATCATTTGATTCTTCAGTTCTAATCATATTGTAAGCAAAAGCTTTTAATCCTTTTACTTTATTAATATCAAGTTGTCTAAGCATACCAGCTGCAGCATTACGAGTATTATCAAATGGTTTTTCTCCATTTTTTATTTTTTCTTCATTTAACTTATTAAATTCAGATTTTAACATTACAACTTCTGATCTTATAGGAACTTGAACATTACTAAATTCGCCTATTCCATCGACATTCGTTACTTTTAATGTAACTACTTCACCAATTTCTCCGTTTCCTCTAGTCACATGTTCTCCACTTGGATATGATACTAAAGTTAATCCATCCATTTTAGGCTGTATAGTAACAGGCCATAACCTATGGATATGAGATTTTAATTCATCAATCTTTGTAATTTGGCACTTATCTAATGAAGATATATTTGTTGTATGTTGATATTTAACGCTAGTTTCACTAGCTTCTCCTGGCACATAATCATATTCTTCAAGACCAGTTAATTCTAAGTATCTTGCTTTAAGTGCATCATATTCAAAATCTGATATCTCAGGAGAATCTTGATTATAATATAAGTTATCATGATAATCTAATAACTTTTTTATTTCATTGGCATTCATTATTAGTCCTCCTATCTTACTGACACTGAACCACCAGCATCTATGTCTCCTTTATGAGATCCACTTATAATTACTGAACCTCCACAGTCTATATTTCCTGTAACATCTCCTTTGGCTGTAACACTACCGCCACAATCAATGTATCCTCCTAATTTGCCACCTATAGTTACACTACCACCGCAATCAATACCATTTATCACATCGCCTGTGACTTCTACTGAACCATTGCATTGAATACTTTCTACATTACCTTCAATGATTACGTTTATGATTGTATTGCTGTTAATTCCATCAATATCATTGATTTCTTTTCCATCAACAATAATCTTACCATTACTAATGGATACATTATTGCCTGCAACACTAATTGTTTTGCCATTAATAGATACTTTATGCATATTTCCATTGCTAATAATACATTGACTATTTCCATTTATAAAATTCTTAAAAAAGCCCATTAATTTTCTTTCCCTTCGAATATACTTTCTAGTCTAGGAACTGAATCTATCATTGCTTCTTCAAAATCAACTAAGTGTTCTAACTCTAGAGGGATTGAGCCACTTAATATAGTTCCAACTAAAGCAAAGAATTCATGTCCAAATTCTTCTGGATCTTGATCTGTATTGAAGTATAAATCATAAAAAAGTTGAATTAATATTTCCTTTTCTTCAGCTGTTAAATCTGTATACACTGTTCTATTTCCCATTGCTATTCCTCCTAATATTTATGTAAATCTGAATTCATTATGTCACATAAATATATTTCTGAATTATTTTCTTTAAGGATTTCGCCATCTTTAATTATAGCTGCGCAATCATCAACTCTTTCAATATTATAATTTGAATGACATTTATCTATTGCTTCACTTAAATTAGAAGCTTCAACTTCCATATCTATTGATTTTATAATCAATCCTTTTAATTGATATTTAGGCATTATTCATCTTCCTCCTCTAATTCCTCTCTACATTGAGTAAAGTATTCTGTAACTAGATCATCTATCTTTGTTAATATATCTCTATCCTTTGAACCAGAAGATATTAATAATTCATTAATTTGTGATAATACGTCATGTGGATCCATTTATTTCACCTCATATTTTCCTATAGTTATTTCGACTAAATCATATTCATCTTGCAAAATATAACTATATATTTTTTCATTTGCATTTAATTTTTCTTCATCTTTATATTCAGATTGTCCAAATTCTTTTTGAGCTTTGTCTCTAATTTCTATTGCTTTTTCATAAGCTTTTGTAAAATCAGTTGTGATTAAGTGAATATTACTACCAATTTCACATTGATTATTCATATATCTATAATCTTCTTTAACTACAAATACACCAATATTATCAATTTCATCGGAAGTTAATTCGAAGATTTTTTCTTGTCCCTCTCCATAAACGTAATGTTTATAAATAGCGTCATTATTATCAATATCTTCTTCTAATGAATGAACTATCCATTCTTCAATTTGCTCATCTGTTACATCTGGTGAGTCTCCTATTAAACAATCTTCCTTATTGTATGCCCATTCCTTTTCGCTATCTAGACAGAACTTTCTAGCTTCATCTAAATTTAAAAATATTCTTGTAGAATGCTCTGCTGCTTCCTCTAAATCTGTCCAAATTATATTGACTGCATATGCTTTCATAGTTACGCAACCTCCCCAGCAAATAATTCTTTTGTAACTTGATCAGCTAAGTTATAAGCCAAATCAGAAACAAGGTCTGTATTAAACAGTCTTTCTGCTAATGTTTTTATAAAGATTTTTCTTTCTTCATCTGATACTAAATCAACTTTATTTAAACATACAATTGCTTTTATATTATTATGTTCACATAATACTAAAAATCTATTTAATAAATCATAATTAATATCTGGATTCTTAATTGCAAAAACAACAAATGCTTGAGTTACATTAGCAACTGTTG
>OHMA01000062.1_pt1 | contig 68926 bp, 114 predicted proteins | sample 1569171 | NCBI WGS metagenome assembly OHMA01 (sample SAMEA3879580, study PRJEB24766) | human gut metagenome | biome: human-associated habitat; feature: feces | place: USA | collected 1985/1987
TCAACGCCAAATGCGTCGGCAAGCTTCATAAGGTCTGTTCCTCTTTCAATGTTAGTCTGAGAAAATCTCTTGCCGTAGAAAAGTCTTTGCCACTGTCTTACCATTCCGAGAACGTCGTTCTCGAAAACAAGCTCAATAAGCGGTATCTTATGCTTTGCAAGTGAAGAAAGCTCGTTGCAGTTCATGAAGAAGCTTCCGTCACCTGCGATGTTTACTACTGTTCTGTCAGGGTTGCCCACCTTTGCGCCCATTCCTGCGCCAAAGCCGTAGCCCATTGTACCAAGTCCGCCGCTTGAAGCAAAGCTTCTTGGACACTTGAAGTTATAATACTGTGCAGCCCACATCTGGTGCTGACCGACTTCTGTGGCGATGATAGCCTTGCCGTCTGTAAGTCTGTCAAGCTCTTCGATAACGTCCTGCGGAAGCACCTCGTCCTCGCTCTCGATAGGCACCATTCTCAGTGCATACTGCTTTTTCCAATCCATAACAGTATTCATCCAAGCCTCGTGCTTCATATCAGGAAGCAGCTCGCAAAGCTTTGCAAGGATATACTTAACGTCTCCAGTAACATGGCTGTAAACATCAATATTCTTGCCTATCTCGGCAGGGTCTATATCAATATGTATGATCTTCTTATCCTTTGCAAATGTCTTAGCGTTGCAAAGAACTCTGTCGGAAAATCTCGAGCCAAGAACTATCATAAGGTCACATTCGCTGAGCGTCATAGCGGCTGTCTTTGTGCCATGCATACCAAGCATGCCTGTATAGTTATCACTTGTGCCGTCATATGCACCCTTGCCCATGAGCGTATCGCAAACAGGTGCATTCACCTTGTCTACAAATTCCTTAAGCTCTTTGCTTGCTCCGGAGAGAACCACTCCGCCTCCTACAAATATATATGGCTTTTTGGATGCTTTTATGAGTTCAATTGCATTATCAATGTCACTGTCTGTAATTGTTTCTGTCACACGCTCAGGAAGCTTGATTTCCTGCCTGGTGTACTCTACCAGATCAGCCGTAACATTCTTTGGAATATCCACAAGCACAGGACCCGGTCTGCCAGTGCCTGCGATATAGAAAGCTTCCTTGAAAACTCTCGCAGTGTCCTCAGGGTCTTTGAGAAGATAGCTGTGCTTAACGAACGGCTCAGCCGAGCCTGTAATGTCAGCCTCCTGAAAAACGTCAGAGCCTATCTGGTCGGTATTCACCTGACCTGTTATGCACACGATAGGTATAGAATCCGCATAAGCGGTAGCAATAGCAGTAATAAGATTAGTTGCACCCGGACCCGATGTAGCGATACAGACCGCAGGCTTACCTGAAATTCGTGCATAGCCGTTAGCCGCATGACCACCGTTAGCTTCCTGTCTCACAAGCACCTGCCTGATGTCGTTTTCAGCATCCAGCAAAGCGTCATAGAAAGGACAGATAGCAGCTCCGGGATAGCCAAAGACGACTTTTACGTTCTCAGCTTTCAAACATTCAACCATAGCCTGACTTACAGTCATCTTCATAATAAAGTCGCCTCCATAAAAAATTTTCTGTATAAATTATCATATAAAGTGATAAAACATACAAATCTGTGATTTATTATACCATATTTATAAGATTTCGTCAAGTATCGTTAGCATACGAAGGAATATTTATGCTTAAAAAAATTTCGCAAAAAAATTTTGAAAAAGGGGTTGACAAAAGGGTACACCCGCGCTATAATGAAGACACTTCAAAGGGGTACACCCCAAGACCGCCGGACAGCGTCGAGGGACGCGCGGACAGTCCGAACGGTGTCCACCTTGTGAATAGTCGTAGTCCCCGCGGACAGCATTCCGCGGACAGGCGTCGGGTATAGCACCCCGAACGCACAGGCCGAAAGTCGGCGCGGTATTAGAACGCGTATAGCCTGTGTTACGATGAGCGCGGGCACGGTGCGAACCGTGTAGCGCGGGCAGTGCGGAAAACCTGTGAACCACAGCGCACACAGTGCGGGCACACAGTGCCAAGCGGAAACACAGGCCGGAAACACCGCCCAAAGTACCTTGAAAACTTAACAGGCGCGAAAGCTACTTTTTCAGGCGCGGAATGCACCGCGCGGGGAAAGTAGCAATGCGAAAACCTTAACCCTCTTTTTATACGAAAAGTCGCGCGGGAAAGCATAGCTTGTGCAATGCTCATTTGCAAAGGCAAGCGGTGCAATCCCTGTAGGGTGAATGTACGGTGTAGCTATCATCTGGCAAAGCAGTAACGAAAACCTGTCAAGCGCGGAAAAGCGGAAAAAATGGTTAGGTAGTGTCGCGGAAAAAGTAGCGTCTCTGGCAGTCCGTGCTATACCACAAGGTACACAGGAACGCGCGTAAAGCGCGTGCCCCTGTAGCACTTGCGGAAATACGCTTTTCCCGTGTATGGATGAAAGCCTATACACGAACCGCGCCCAAAGTGGCACTTGGGGCGGGGGCACTACGAAAGCGGGGTGTAAACCCCTTTAGGAATCGGCGGACACGAAAGCCTAAAAGCGCAACAGTACGATATTTTTGTATCTTTTACAAGCGCACAAGCTACGACTTGTGCGCTTTCTAAAGGACACAAGTCCCGACACAGAAAAACCATATACACAACAGAAAGAGGTATTTATTATGACTAAGAACAACACTACTACCAAGATCGCAAACTTCAGCGCAAAGACCCTGTCCGCACTTTCTCTGTCCGCACTCGAAACCCTGTACAACAGCGCAGACACCAAGCCTGCGCAGAAGGAGAAGGTAAAGGCTGTTTACACTGACAAGGTGAAGGAAGCAAACACCAAGACCCGCGCCGACTTTATCGCTGAGTCTGCAAAGGGCACGGCTGAAAAATTCCTGCGCAAGCAGTTTATCACGGCACAGCGCGTAAAGGATGACGATAACGGCCTGCGCACTGTAGAAGTAAACGTTCGTATTCCGTTAACCGCTATTGACGCCTTCATGAAGAAGGAAAAAATGCCGGAAAAGACCCTCGCACATGACGCGGAATACTTCGAGTATGTTCAGCGGTTCGCTGATAATATTGCCCTGTATCACGGCGATATGCTGTCCGATGAAAACCGCCCTGCAAAGGTGTCGCGTCTGCGTTACGGCACAAACAAGAAGGGCGAAGCGCGTATCATCGACTTCACCGCGCATGATGACAAGGCATTGTATTCTCAGCTTGACGCAATCTTCATGATGATTCTTGGCAAGGATACCAAGGTACACCCGACTAAGGCAAGCGTGCACTTCATCAAGACCTCTGCGGGCAATGCCAAGCGCAATGTGAACGGCGTCATGAAGATTGATCGAGACAAGTCTATCCTTGGCCTGATCCAGAACGTTATCGCAATGCGCATTGAAGAAAAGTCCTTCGCAGTAGACACCGGCGTAAAGGAAAAGAAGGTATCCGCGCCCAAGCAGACCAATGCCGAGAAGAAGGCCGAGGACGCAATCGCCAAGAAGGAAACCGGAACGCCGAACGCGCTTTCTGGCAAGGTAGAAGAAGGCAAGAAGGAATCCGTAGCAACCGAGAAGTCCGTAGCCTGCGCACGCAAGAATTCCGTTATCACTGCCAAGCCGGACGCCAAGACCGCACGCAAGAACCGTGCAATCGTAGCAAAGGCACGCAAGACCACCACTAAGACCACCAAGTAAACGCAACCGCCAGATCTTTTTCATAATCCAAAAGTATACGAAAACAGTATGCAATACATAGCAAAAACAGGCGTGTCGCAATAAACCGGCACGCCTGAAAACACAAGCAAAAAGACCGCAGGGAAAGTGCACCCTTTTTTAGAATAAATCACCGTCTGCACAATTTGAAAAATCCGCACAAGCGTGATATAATACGCCTATACCATAATTTTAGGCGGTGATACTGTGAGTAGTGAAGCATACAAAAAGGCAAACTATGAACGTGTAGTTTATCAAGTTCCCAAAGGGAAACGTGAGATTTTGCAAAGAGAAGCAAGCCTTCGCGGAAAATCCGTGAATGCATTCATAACAGAAGCCCTCGAAGCGCAATACGGTCTCGACCTCAGCAAGAAAACAAAATAAATCCATTCGCACAAGCACCCAATCCGGGTGCTTTTTTCATGCCCAAAACCGCAATAGAAAGAAAGGAAGTTTCACAATGATTAAAAACGCATTATCGCTCATTCTCGCAACCCTTATGACCGGCACCGCAACCGCACCGGCAGCAAATCCGACCGCAACCGAAACCAAAATAAATACGGTTGCCCTGTCCTACGCAGAAGAATTCCGCGCAACCACTTCGACCGCAACCGGCATTGAATATAATGCCGACTTTGCAACCTCTACCTTCGTAACCGCAGACGGCCACGAATGGGCGGTCTGCGACGAACTGACCGTAGGAACCGAGTACCTCGCAGTATTCGACACGATGGGAACGCTGGACGTAACCGACGATGAAATCATCGCCATGATTCCGATCCAGAAGTAAACCAACCCGAAACCGGCCGGAAACGAAACCGAAACCGACCGGAAACGAAAACAAAAAAGGAGCAAAACAAAATGAAAATCATCAACCTGACCCCACATGCAATCACCTTTTTGGACGGAAACAATTCCGTCCTCGCAACAATCGAGCCGAGCGGCACGATTGCCCGCGCTTCCCAGACCCGCGAAGCAGTCGGCGAAGTAAACGGAATCGTAGTGAACCAGTGTTCCTACGGTTCCGTAACCGGCTTGCCTGACCCGCAGGACGGAACGATCTATCTGGTAAGCGCACTCACTGCGCAAGCCTGCCCGGAGCGTTCCGATGTGTTTATCACGGACGATGCAGTCCGTGACGATTCCGGTAGGATTATCGGTTGCCGAGCAATCGCAAGAATCTAATCGGCAGGGTTCTCGCGGGATTCATCCAAAAAGTCCCGCAGCCACAATCAAAAACGAAAACAAACCGACTTAGAGAAGGGAGCAAATCAAAATGAAATCCATTGGAACAATCCGCCGGGAGCTTCTGCACGAAGCCTCCGCAAGCGATCTCGTTCTTCGTTATGGTCTGCACGAGCTGACCGCCGCAGCAATTCTCGCGGTCGGTCACTCTCGCGCTCTGGAAGCAATGGCCGCCGAGAGCCGCTGGCAGGGATGGGTTCACCCTGAGAATGAATCCAAAGCAAACCGCGCCGCAGACGAATTCGACCGTCTTGCAGAGCAGTACCGCGCCTATGCCGAAGCAAACGGTTTAGGCTACATGATGGAAGGAGAGGATTCAAAATGAAAACAATCGTAACCAATCCCCGCAGCTGGTGCGGCGTATTCCTGACCGCAGCGGAATGGAGCAAACTCCGTCCGCGAGTAAAAGAAATGGATGTCCGCTACAACGTAAGCGGCATCCGCGAGCCGGATTTTACCGGCGTGTATTTCGAAGCGTATGTTTCCGAAACGGAAGCGAACCAGATTGAAAACGATCTGGAAACGCTCTGAAACGGAATAGAAACGGAGGCAAAACGAAATGAAAATCGAAACCTTTCTGGACAGCTACGGTGTCCGCAACATGTGCATTGCACATGATTACTGCACCTGTATGGATAACGAGCAGTACTGCAAAATGCTCGACTGGGTGAACGAAACCACCTTCGGAGCAAACGAAATCGAAACGCTCGCAAGATGGATTGCGAACGGCAGCGATTTCAGCGATAGGGAAACCGAAGATCCTGTCGCAAGCGTAGCCTATTCTATCATGAATGAGGCCATCACATGGATTCCGATCATGAATGTTCTGGAATAAATCCATTCCGTCAGATCACACCGTGGACGCAAGGATAAAAAAAAGACCGCCTGCGCAAACAGACGGTCGCAAATCAGCGGCAGAAAATCGCAAGGATAAATCCTGCCACGGTCAGACACTGGGTCAACAGTGCCATGAAGCAAATCATAGACTTGCTCAGACCAATCACTCCGTTTCTTTAAGTATTCGGCTTGACGATTTATCGCAAGCCTATGTACAAGATCATTATGTCAATGCCTTGCGTCCACGGTGTGATCTGACGGAAATATTATATCATAACAAACGGAATAAATCAAATGCCCACCGCACCCGAAAAGGGTGCATTTTTTATACCCAAAATCGAAAATAAAGGAGTCTGAACCTCATGAAACACTACTTTAGCAGCTTGTTTTTTACCGTAATCGCTATCGTTGCAACTATCGCAACGGTTGCAACCGGTGAAAATAATTTCCTCTGCACGGTTGTATTCGGAACGTTCGCCGTAGGGGACGCATGGAACACAACTAAAACGCTCTGGAAGCGTTATCAAGCGGAGACAAGTTACCGCGGCAAACACAGCCGTGCAGCCTGAAAGGAGAGTACATAATGAACAATGACAACAGCACGAAAAGAATCCTCGATGTTTTGGGTCACGCAATCGAGCTGGCCCAAAACGAACTCGAGAGCAGTTCACAGGAAATCGAACAGCCTTCTGTTTCACAGTATTCCGCGCCGACTTTGAAACCGGTACAGAAGCGAACTGGCACGAAAAACAATCCGCTTCTGATCAAGAACGAAATCAAAACGTTCTATCACCCAGAGTTCGGCAAAATCGAAGCAACCGTAATCGACGGCAAACCGTACTTCAAAGCACTGTCGATTGTGAAAGCAATCGGCTATCGTAATCCCGCAAGCATAGCGGAAATCTGTTCGGATAAACGAGTAATCCGAGCACCGAAATCAAACGGAAAAGTTGATTCCGTGACATACATTTCAGCCGATGATGTTCATCAGATGATGAGTCGTCGCAAAGTCGAATTGCTTTTCGAGTTCGAAGAATGGCTTGACGGCGAAATCATTCCGAAATTGACCGGAACTTCGGTTGAAAAGAAATACTATCCGCCAATGAAAACATTCTCACACCCTGACTACGGAGTTGTTACCGCAACGTTCGTTGACGGTGAAACGTATTATCGTACAAAAGATATCCTGAAAATGTGTGGCTACCATCGCAGCGCAATCAGCCGCATACAAAACAAATACAGCTTCGCGGTTCAGAAGAATGTTTGCGCCGCAAATTCGACTTTTGTCAAAGAAGCAGAGGTTCGCATAATTTTTGGTTGGCGTAATCTCGATCTTATTCCAGTCACAAAAAAGATGCTCGACTGGGTAATCTACGACATTTCGGAACAAATGCGATCCGAATTCGCCGACAGTGATTCAACAATCGCTTAACTGGAAATAATTACAACGTCCCAAATCAGGGCGATTTGTATAGTAATTAGTGTAAGGTTCTCGCGGGTTCATCCACAAAGCCCGCAGCCAACATAAATTAAGAAAGCGAGGCAATACATAATGAAATATGAACTCACGCAGGAACAGTGCCATACGTTCTCCATGAACGCACTGTTCGACAACTTCGCAAAGGTAATGGGGTACAAAGACGTGTCCGCACTGAGATACGATTGCACTCGCATTCTGGTATCCAAAGCAGTCCAGAATGAATTCATTGCAGCCGCGAAGGAAACCGGCGCTCCCGATTACGGAATCGGAATGTCGTGGTGCTTTGGCGGCCCCAAAGCAACCATCGAAGACACTGAGCGGTTCATCATCGAACCGCAGGAAGGATTCATCATCGAGAAGGAGGAAACAGCAGTATGAAAACATTAGTATTCGAGGGTGCCGGCTGGTCTGGTGCCGAGCGCAGCAAGGAAACAATCGGCAACTGCCGCATTCGCACTGCATTTCATCTGGTAGACGGTCGCGCAGTATATCTTGAGATGTCTTGTTGTGACACCAAAACAAACGGTATCTATGACGGGTTTATCACTGATTGCTTTTACATCACCGGAGATCCGGACGATTGCAACAAGAATCGCGTTAAGTACCTCGGTAATCGGATTATTCCGTACACCGAAGAAAGCATTCTTGCATTTGCAAACGGTCTTAACGGTGACTTTGATGCAATCGTTGTCGCTCCCGATCTGGGCGGCTATCGCGTTTTCTCCGAACTCGGCTATTTCAATTACGGCGATGAGTTCGAGTATGACGAGGAGCTGATTACGAAGCGTGATGTAATCCGCGATACGCTGTACACGGAAGAAAAGAAGTGGGATGAATTTCCGCTCTGTATCCTCTATGTAGATGAGGCAGACAAAAACGTACTGCATTACACCCGCCAGCGAGGAGAAAATCGCGGCAAATTCCTCATCGACGTAAACGATGAGAACTGGCGCGACAATATGCGAATCGTTCCTAAGCCGGACAACATCACGTTGGCTGACGTAATTCGCTGGGCAGCTCGCAACGATCCGAACGGCGAGTGGGACGAAGCACTTGCCACTGCAGAGGGCGATTACACCCGAGAGAGAGCACATCTTGCACAGGATATGTGCAACACGCTCCGCCAGTGGAAAATCGACGGTGAAAGCACAACCGTGCTTATGGAGCAAATGATTCAGCGCTGTACTGAAGATTCCCGACGCTGGTAACCACAAAATCTACATTTGAGGTGTTACATATGACGAAAAAAGAACAGAAGTTGTTCGAACGTGTTTTGTCCATGAACAATGGTGATGTTGATAAAATTGACGGTGTTTATCGTTTCAATAATTTCTATTACGCAACTAATGGCGTGATGGCTGTTCGCACACTCGACGAACCTAAGTCTCCGATGGTTCCGGATGAAGTACAGACTTCTGATGAAAGTCTGTATAAAAGAGTCGAAGAAATCTTCGAAGACAGTATCATTCACGGCAAACCAATCGAGCTTCCTACCAAGAAAGAGTTGGTTGAAGTTCGCAAAAATCTCGCGGTAAAAGATAAATGCAAGCCTTACATTATGGACTGTGGCGAAATGATTTTCGCACTGAATAACTGTTATTTGAACTGGTTTCTGGATGTATTCGAGGGCGGAAAGTATCTTGGTTATTCTCCGGTGAAGCCGTTTTACTTCATTAACAAAGGAAAAACGATTGACGCTATTCTGTTCCCGGTCAGAGTTGGCCCCGTCCTGGAAGCAAAGTATCTCGCACACAATCGAAAGGAGCACATCTTATAAAACCGTCATTTAACAAGGGCGAAAGTCCTTGTTATCGTACCTTGAAAACTGTATAATGTAAGCAAGCAAAGGAGGAAAGAACATGGATCACTATGAATTTCACAGCAAATTTACGGACAAATACGGTATGGGATTGATGACCGCAATTGCTCGAATGGATTTGAGCAATGAACATATCGCAATCTATAGCAAATGGGCGGACGAAGTAGGCAAACCGACCAGTGACTTGGACAAGATGTTCGGTCGCGGAGAAACTGCAACCCTCGAAAACTGTCTCGAGGATTGCCATATAGAAGTATTCCGTCTTGTCCAAAAGGAATTCTTTACTCGGTTGACCAGAGAAAACGCCGTAGCACTCTGCAATGCATTGTTCATCGCAGACAGCAAAATCGAAATCTGCGAAGGTGAACCTGATCTTCTCCTCAATGCGGAGAATTTCGCTTATGAATGGAATCGTTTCCATCCAGAGGAAAAGAAAATCACCAAGAATATGGATTACATCGTATAATCAAATATCAGCACAGTAAGAGCTTGCAATAACCTGCAAGCTCTTCTTTTTTTACCAAATTGCCGAACAAACGTTCGTTGAGCTACACTTTAGCAGGAGGCACCTCGATGAAATATTACAGAGTCAGAAGTGAACGCTCTGATTGGTTTAATAATTACCATACCAGAGCAGGGGAACTGTTTACAGAGAAAGAACGCAACACTAAAGTGAGATATATTGCAGATTACTGGTTCGAAACCGTGAACGTTTCGCGAAGAAAAACGCGAATCACGGACGGCAGAAGATTTGAAATCACAGAATAAAGGAGCGAATACCTATGAAAAAGAAAGTAATCTGGAGCAATTACAATCTCGATTATGAAGATTGGAAGGATTTCTTCGATGATGAGTATCCCGATCTGGATGAAGATAAGCGCATCGACCTGATGTATGAATTAAATAACGAATATCTGGACGATGAGCGCATGAACCTTGACATTCCTGTTTCCGAGGAAATCATCGTGCTCGGTGATCTTGGCCTCTGGGATGGTCGTAAGTCCGGTTACAAAGAAATCCACGGACATTCGATTAAAGATTGCCTGTATACAGATACCGACTACGCAACGTGGTATCTCGATGGCCGCGGCGATCTGTGCTGTGAAGCCATTCATCATGATGGAACCAACCATTACCTGTATCGGGTGTTCAAGCCGGACGTAAGCGACACTCGAAAGGAAAACTTTCTGGAAAAGGTTCTTCGCGGAACCGTAACCAGAGCAGATATAACCCGCATTACACGGCGTCTCGGTGACAAAATCGCCGAAGTGTACGGCTGGAAGATTTGAAAGGAGAATTACTCATGAAAACAGAAATTAGAAAGGAAGGTGTCCACGAAATGTGAATTTGAAAGGGGAAAACACAATGAAAGTAAAGGTGCCGTTCGGGTTTGATTCTGTTGGCTACATCGAAGTAGAGGCGACCGACCGTGAAGACGCATTCGCGAAGGCTCGTGATATCCTCGCAGAATCCGATCTGAGTGAATATGTAAGCATGGCAGAACCGCTGTGGGATTCTGTTGATGCTGACGATGAAGGCTTGATTCTCGACGAAAACGGCAATATTGTTATGGACTACTAAGAAAGGAGTGCAAATCATGGGATATTGTGCAGATGGCAGCGGTTTCGCAACTCTTAAAAAAGACGCGGATATTGCAGAATTAAAGGACAAGCTGGATGCGCTCGATGTCCGGTTTGATTGGAGCATCGACAAAGACAGTGTAGATTTCTACGAAAGCGATAAGTACCATGAAGACGAAACCATTGAGTTTCTTGACACTTTAGCACCGTATGTTGCAGAGGGTGAAGCAAATTATACCGGCGAAGATGGTTGTGCTTGGCGATTCCGTTTCGACCCAGATGAGCAGGAATGGGTTGAAGAATCCGCCATGATCGACTACAACTTCGAGTCTTATACAGACGAGCAGATGATCGAAGAATTGGACAGGCGCGGCTACATCGTACAGAAAAAGCCGCAGAGCAACTAAGAAAAGGAGAGTATATCATGGGAAATCGAGCAATCATCAAAGGCGTCGGCACTAACATCGGCGTATATGTTCACTGGAACGGCGGGTATGATTCGGTACTCGCCTTTACTCAGTATTGCAAGCTGAAGGGTTTCCGCAGCCCTGAGAGTGATCCTGCATACGGCACGGCACGACTCACACAGGTAATCGGCAATTTCTTTGGCGGTAGCTGCTCGGTTGGTATTGAAAATATGAGCGGCACGACCGTTATGACGCCTGAGCTTGTTCAGGAATTCTACCTCGACAATGGCGTTTACGAAATCGAAAACTGGGAAATCGTGAAGCATTGGAATCCCAATGTGATCGCTCTCGAAAATGAGTTCCATGAGGGCTACGATCTCATCGAAACGCTCTGCGCAATCGATGAGTGCCAGCCGAAACAGGAACAGCTCAGCACGGAATTCATCACGTCTGATCTGGTAGACCCGAAAACACTGTACCTCTACGATGAAGTTTTCATTCAGGACTTCACCGAAAAGGTTGAAAAGCATACCGTTATCGGCTTTGCTCCGGCAAATACAACAATGAACGGTCATGACGTAAGCAACCTGCCATTCGTAGATAAATGGGGCGCACCCGACTACGAAAACAATATAAACAATTACCTGACGGACAAGCTCGTCAGAAAAGCAAAGAAAGGGGAATAAACATGGGACTGGATATGTACTTAATGAAAGCTCCTCGACTGGACAGCGTAACAATTCAACAGGTATGGGCTACTGAAGAATGGTTCGGCTACTGTAAACGGCCGAACGAATATAGGACTTCTTCTTTTGAAGAATGGTGCGGCGCAAGCCAAGATGATCTTCCTTCGGAAAAAGTCATGGAAGTGCTTCGTCCGTACTATGTCGAGCGGTTTGCAAGTTGGGATACAAACCATGTACATCCGCATAGTGACATTATCCAGAATGTTGCCTACTGGAGAAAAGCGAACCAGATTCACAGATGGTTCGTCAACAACGTTCAGGACGGCGAGGATGACTGCGATTACCACGAGGAATGCACGAAAGGCGTCATCGAAGAGCTGTTGAACACCTGCAAACGAGTGCTCAATTCATCAAATCCTGTTTCAGAAGCGAAAAGATGGCTGCCGGTTCAGGAAGGATTTTTCTTCGGAAGTTACGAGTATGACGAGTGTTACTTCGATGACCTCCGGCACACTGTCGAAGTCCTCGAAAATGTTCTCGCAACCACGGATTTTGACAACGAAATGCTTTACTATGTGAGCAGCTGGTAAGAAAGAGGTGTTAAAAATGACTGACTACCGCCACGAAGCAGTTGAGGTTTGCCCTCACTGCATGGGAGAAAACACGGTGCCCGACTGGTCGCCGGAAGACGGCTGGCGCACAACCTGCAAGCATTGCGGTGAACGAATTCTCTTGTGTGATGAATGCATCCACAGCGAAGATAATCCGAGAGCGTTTTGCGACTGGGGTAATGGACGCTGCTTCCGTGATATGGGAAACGACCCGATGCCGGAATGGTTTGAAATCATTCGTAGGGGAGTGGGCGGCAACCGGAATGCGGCTTATTGGTCAGACATCGAAGGGGAAATCCTTTGTGCAACCGAAATGTTTGCTGACCTTATGGCAGACCGGATTGAAGAACTGTACAGAAAACAAGGTGAAGATGTGATGCTCTCTACCGGCTACTACGACCCGGAAGAAGATAAACGTAACGGAGAAGAAGATGAGCATACCGGTTATTGGTATGTTGACATCATCTAATACGTGTTTCATTGGATTGAGAAAGGAAGTAAAAATTTATGGCATTAAAAATTAAAATTGATAATAGCACATACGAATGTCCTGCTTGTGGATATAGATGGTCAAAAAACATGGGAATGGCTGATTTGGCTTTTGATGAAGATGAGCGATGTCCTTGTTGCCCCGATTGTGGGGAACTAATTGAAGACGGAGATGAGTATTGATATTTTATAGGAAAGATTAGAGGTAACGACATGAAAAAATATTACACCGACTGGTGGTATGTCCAGTTTGTATAAAAATAGAAGGTGGTAAAACCTATGCTGAAAACAAACCGTGAGCCCAATCTGACCATGGTCAACAAGTGGCTGGCTTGCCTGTATGATGAAGAAATCAAGGATGTTGAGGACGATATCCAGAACGAGGAGAACTGGGCAATCGCAAGCACCACAGATTGGGAACGAGATATGTACCTCCAGAACGTAACCGACGAACAGGCGTATCTCGAAAAGCTGAAGGAACTCCGCGCTAAAACGAGTATTTGAGGTGAAGATACATGACGTTAGATGAATATTTCGAAAAATACTACGGAGGTTTCGAATGCGAGTGTGAGTGGTATGTAGATCCAGCGCCAAAATCGTGGAAATTCTATGTCCCGAGCCTCCACGTTGACATTGTATTATCTGAAAACGATGGAGAGGTAACCGAATTGAGGTTTTCGAAGCTCCCCAGTGACAGAGCTTTTAGGGATGTAGTTGTGGAAGAACTTTGGGACAATCTTGCTGATGTCCCCATCGCCCCAGAGACAGAAGAACTTGACGAACCTTACTACATCTGGCCCAAAGGAACCGACAAGGAAGATATCTGGCATTGGTTCGATGAGCATCACAGCAAGGGCGTTGCATATCTTCTTGGATTTGCAGACTAAATGGTTGAAAGGATGAAACATTATGACCTTGATGGAAAAGCTCGAAGCCGCAGGTTATCCGCGAGAGGAAATGTACCATCATGAATCTGATCTCTATGTGTTCCTCACTCCGCTGACCAAGCGAGTGATTGACGAATGGTTCAAAGAAGAGGGCCTCACACGAAACCTGTTCGTCAGCACATTCAGAGATCAGATTACTGGTGAGTCGATGTATGATGTTGCTTTTCAGTACACGCCAGCGTTTGATCAAAGAATTTGATATTCAAGGAGAGGTACATAGTAATGTATTTCAAAACAGTCTGGGGATTCAGCGGAACTGATGAGCAGAAGGAGATGCAAAAGAAGCAGCTCCGCGACGTGCTGACAAAGTTGGGCGCTGATGTAACGATGGACGATGTTGATCTCGACGGCGAAAAGGCGTTCGTAATCACCGTTGAATCGTGAAAGGAGAAATACAAAATGCCAAGAGTGAGATATCTTCCAGTAGCAGAGGGACGACGGGCAGGCATTGAAGCATTTCCTAATTTTGATAAATCTGGAAGCGTCATCGGGATGAAAAAGAAATACTACGGCGAAGATGCTTTGCTGGTTCGTTGTGGTTCTTACATTTATAATGTGTCGCGACGCCCCGATATTTACTGGGGAAGAGCGTATTAAACAAGAGTTTCAATGAAAAATGGAAAGAAGGAATAATTATGAAGATTAAATATAAAAAGAATGTATCTTATGAAATGGAAAGATATCCAGAAAATTGTAAAGAATGTCCATGTTTTTCAACAACTCCGTATAGATGCATGAACGAATGTGGAGAGGAAGGTCATTGCGAACTTGGATATATGGATGGAAAAGACATGAGAGATTTTTATGGAAGAATCAAATTCAAAGAATGTGGAATTGAAAAAGATGCAAGAGTTGTTTTAATGAAACGATGATTTAGGAGGTAATTATGAATTACATTGCATTACAGAAAGCTCAGGAAGAGCTCAATCTCACGCCGGCAGAAAAGGAACGCTACGACACTCTGACTGCAATGCACCATCTCGTAATGTGCATGAACGATGAAACTGCATACATGACGTGGATTTGGTCAGTTCCAGATGAAGCAAGCGCATATGACCTTGCAGATATTGCTAAGGAAAAGGACGAGTTTGACGGTGTCGTAAGACTTTTCAAAAAGCTCTGGAAGAAATACGCTGCAAGTGATTCCGGTTTATGTATCGGAAGAACGACCTATTAAAAATGAATCCGTATAAAATAATGACACAAGCAGGAGCCAGCAGCTCCTGCTTTTTATATCCAAACAGGAGGTATACATCATGAATAACAACATCAAGGAAAGAATCGCAAAGCTCCTCGCACTCGCTGAATCTCCGAACGAAAACGAAGCGAAAGCCGCGCTTCTCAAGGCTCGTGCTCTCATGGTTCAGCACAAGCTCCGCCCGGAAGAGTGTACCGGCAAAAAAGAAAAGGTTGTGACCAAGGTTCTTGCCGATATCAAGTGTACGACCATGACCGACTTTTGGATTTACAAGCTGAGCGACGTTATCGCAAAGCACTATTGCTGTAAGAATTACTGCCGCAAGCCGCCGCGCAGCAAGGCACTCACGATTATTTTGATGGGTCTTGAAAGCGATATTGAAATCGCCGAGCGCATCCTCCGCTACGCAATCGACTGCGTCAAGAGGGAACAGCGCACCATTCATCACACGAGAAAGTGGCAGGGTTACAGCGCAACCGATATCCGCCTTGCCTGCAACGCTTACGGCGACGGCTTCGTTGCCGGTCTCGATCAGGAATACCAGAAGCAGGACGCCGAGCATCAGGAGTGGGGGCTGGTCATGATGACGCCGAAGGATGTGCAGGACGCCTATGGCAATCTCAGCATGAAAACGAGCACTTCCCATGCAAGAACCGCCGGTGCCTGGGCGAATAAGTACCGTGATCAGGGCGTTGAGCACGGACGTTCTTTCAAACCCGACCAGCGTCTTCACAATACCGCAATCGCAAGATAAGGAGGAATCGTTATGATTGTATTCGCAGTATCTCAGCTCCGCAGTTATTACGACTGCGGAGAACGATATTTTGGCACCGAAGGTATTTTTCTTACTTACAAGGAAGCAAAGGAATTTATCAAGCAGGAGATTGACGATATCATCTCCGGTTCTAATATAGACGATCATGAGACATTCTTCGGCTCGGACGACGAATTCGAGGACGAGGTGTCTTTGACTGATAATTCCATCTCGAGTTTCGGTCACAAGTTTCAATGGGATATTTCGCCTGTAACATTGAAAAAACCTGTAACATCGAAGATTTTCGAAACCATCCAGCACGAAAATGATATTGAAGATATCAAAAAATACTATCGAGGTCGAAGACGATCTGCTCTATGACCATATCCGCGATATTTCGATTGACACCATGAACCGTATGGCATACCTCAAACGCGAGAAGGAAGACAACGGCATGGCGTGGAACGATGCCGCATCCGCAGCATTCCATGAAGTAATCAACCAGCAGTAAATAAGGAGTGTATACATCATGACTATCAATACCAATATTAAGATCAGCCCGGGTAATTCCAAGATGGGAGCAATCCCGTCCGTCAGTCTGCCGGCCATTAAGACCTGCCGCGACTGCAAGTGCAAAGAGAAGTGCTACGCAGCCAAGCTGGAGCGTCTGAGACCGACCGTCAGAAACGCTTATCAGCATAACCTCGAGGTGCTCCAGAGCAATCCTGAGACATTCTGGCGTGAAGTAGAGGCAACCGTAATGCTTAACCGGTACTTCCGGTTTCACGTCAGCGGCGACATTCCGAGCAAGGATTATCTGCTCCGCATGATCGGTATCGCCGAGCGCAATCGGCATTGCGAAATCCTGTGCTTCACCAAGCGATATGATTTTGTAAACGCTGTCCTGAGTGACGGCAAGCATATTCCCGACAATTTACATCTCATTCTCTCCGGCTGGGTTGACCTCGAAATGGTCAATCCTTTTTCTTTACCCGAAGCACACGTTCGCTTCAGGGATGGCACGACAACCGCAAGAGCAGATGCAAAGCCGTGCAACGGCAACTGTGCCGAGTGTGCAATGACTGACACCGGCTGCTGGACGCTGAAGCGCGGCGAGCAGGTTGTGTTCAACGAGCACTAAAACGACCGAACGAAAACAACAAATCCGACCGATTGGATGAATCAAAATGAAAAAAATCTATGTTCTGCGCCACTGGTACGATAATGAAGACAATTCCGGCGGTGAAGTAATCGCCGCCAGTGAGAATCTGCACACACTGAACAGCATTATGCACGACAGTGTGAAGCGCAGCGGTGTTCTGGATGAGGAGGAAATCGAGTGGGACGAGGACGAAACCGAGTCCCTGACCGACGATCCCAACCAGGTGTATGTCTGTTACTCTTTTTATTGCAGTCCCTGCAATTATGCAAAAGCCGTGTGGGAAATCACCGAAACCGAAGTGAAATAAGGAGGAAATGACATGAAAAAGATCTTCAAATGCACCGAATGCGGCAATCCATTCACGCTTGACGATTGCGAGCTTCCCGAGCCGCGCACCATCAACGACGACACGAAGCATGAAAGGATTGTCTGCGACACTTGTTTTGATAATATGTGGGATAACGATGACCTCACTCATTGTGATAACTGCGGAATCTGGTTTGAGAACAAGCTCATTCATGAGGAAATCATCGGCGACCATTGTTTTGCTCCGTGTCCGAAGTGTGACCGCGATATCATCGACGGCATGACTCGAGAAGAGCTCCTCGACGAAGAGAACCCGAGCTTCGCAGCCACTTTTGCCTACGATGACGGCGACAATGCCACTTATCTCTTCCCGACGGAAGAAAAGCGCATCGTGTTTATCGACCAGAGGATTAGAGACCTCAAGGAAGACGGCGTTTACCTTGGTTCGGCCAGCATCCATCCCGATGAAATCATTGTCATCACCGAGGACGCAAATAAGGAAAAGCACCGTATGCAGATCATTAAGAGCAACATTTATCGATAAGGAGAATATTTATGAATTACAGAGACATTCGCCGCGGCGACATTTTTTACATCAAGAACGACGATAACGCAGTCGGCTTTGAGCAGAAGAAAACCCGACCGGCCATCATTGTTTCCAATGATGCCAACAATCGCGCTTCCGGTGTGGTTGAGATCGTGTATCTGACCACATCGCAGAAGCACCGTCCGCTTCCGACCCACATTCGAGTTCGCGGTTACGTTCCGTCTATCGCTCTCTGTGAGCAGGTTGTGACGGTCGATGTGAGCCGTCTGATGGAACGAATCGGCTGCTGCAGCTACGATGAAATGGAAGCGGTCAATTGCGGACTGGCGGTTTCGCTCGGCTTAAAGAGCGTAAATAGTTACTCGTATCAGCAGGTTAGAAGTGAAAAGCCGTGGTTATTTGCCAAATAAATTGTTCACAAATTATTAAAAGGTTTCCGCGTCCTTTTTTCGGGTCAGACGTATAGTAGATAGTATAGGGAAAAAACTCGGAGGACAAAGAAAATGAAAGAAAATACCAATCGAGTGAGCGACTTTCCGTTCATTCGCTTTCCGGCAGCACTGGTCAAGCTGCCCTGTTTCAAATCACTTTCCGCTGACGCCAAGCTCCTGTACGCCTTAATCGTAGACCGGTTCAACCTCTCTATCGCGAATAAATGGAGAGATGAAAACGGCACGCCGTATGTCTATTTTTCAATTGACTCGGTGATGGAAAGCATTGGCTGTGCAAAGGCAAAAGCAGTCAAGCTGATGGATACGCTCGAAGATTGGGGTCTCATTCGCAGAGCAAAACAAGGGCTCGGCAAGCCGAATCGCATCTATGTTCTCGACCCGGCCTTGCTCGACCAGTTCGAAAATCGAACCACTTTATCCACAAGCTCATCCACAGACCAGTTCGGTTCTGATACCAGTTCGGAAATCAAACCGGTCGGAAATCAAACCGGTTTATCCACAGACCAGTTCGATTCTGAAACTACTTTATCCACAGACCAGTTCGAAAATCAAACCGGTTCAGACCAGTTCGATTTTGAGACCAGTTCGATTATCAAACCCAAGAAGTTTGATTTTCAAACCCCAGAAGTTTGGAAATCGAACCCTAATCAGACTAAGTATAATCAGACTAAGTCTAATCAGACTGAAAGGGTAGAGAGCGAAACGAAAGTCCCGGCTCTGGTCAGCGGCGTTATGAACCAGAATGCAAAGGAAATTCTTTGCAGAAGTTTTGACGAAGCCTTAGTGAAGCGGACAACCAGTCTGCTCTATGAACTCGTAGCAACACCAAGCCAGCACGTTCGCGTTGATAACACACTGACAAGCGGTTACGCTCTCAGCCAGCACTTGGCTAACATCAGCGTAGAGCAAATCCAGTCGGCGCTGAATAGCTTCACAGCAAGAACATGTCCTGCAGCAGAGGAACGAGATTACTTACTGACAGCATTGTATGATGCATGCAAGAATAACAGAACAGCATAAGGAGAATGACACATGAACAAGATGAACCGCAAGCAGCTCAGCGACCTGATCAGCCGTATCGAAACCATCCACGAGGAACTGGATGAGATCAAGGACGGTGAGGAAGAGAAGTTCGATAACATGCCGGAGAACCTGCAGGACAGCGAGAAGGGCGAAGCGCTTTCCGAGGTCATCGACTTTCTCGATTCTGCATCCGAGAGCCTGACCGAATGCGTCGAGAGCATTCAGAGCGCAATTGACAACTAATTGAAATCATATGTTGCATTTTTGTGCAGATGTGCTAAAATGAAAGGAGATTACACAATATGGCAGCGGAAGTAATTAAACTTTATCAGGATGAGAACGTAGAGCCGTTGCAGAACATGACGAGATATGCAGCGATTGACTACAAGCTCCTTGCCTCCGCTCTGGCTGACGAAATGGAACGCCGTCAGAAGGCAGAGCAGGCGCAGAAGAAAGCCGCCAAAGCAGAAGCCTCGGTCAAACGCCGTACAACGGTAGGCGCGAACGGCACGGTCGATCCCATCCGCAACAAAGAGGACATCCTCAAGATTGCACAGTATTTCTACGACAAGCATCAGCTTCGAAATGCACTGATGTTTCTCATTGGCTGCAGCGTCGGTCTCCGTGGCGTTGACCTTTGCAAAACCAAGGTCGGCGATATTACAGCGGACGGCCGATATCACCTCAAGGAACAGAAAACCGGCAAGTACCGCACGGTCGTTCTGAATGACCTCGCCATGAAGTGCTACCGTGAACTGGTCGCATCCATCCCGAACCACACGGAAGAAACGCAGCTGTTCCTCAGCCAGAAGGGAGAGAACGAAAGCATTAGCCGCCACTCGTTTGGCCGAATCCTCCGCAACGCCGGAAAGGATTTGAATTTGCCGTACAAGCTCGGCACGCATAGCATGAGAAAAACGTTTGGCTACCACCTGTTCATGGATAATCAGCAGTCGCCGGAGATTCTGGCGTACCTGCAGGCCATGTTCAATCATACAAACAGCGGCGTGACGCTTCGTTACATCGGTCTGGACGAAGAGAAGAAAAACAAGCTGTACGAGAACCTCGACTACGGCTTCACACTGGACGATATCAAAGACATTACAGAGAATGAGGAGAAGTGAAAACGATGGCTAAAAAGCGAGTGCCAGAGCGTGGTTCTGAGGAAGAGCGCCGCTATTATCTTACGAAAGAGGGGCTTAAAGATTTCGACAGCTATAAGGAATTCGACTGGCGTCGGGCGTTGGAGCTTCTGTTTGAGGATGCGCCTGACGTAAATTGGTGGGATTGCAGCGCAAACGATTTTAAGGAGCTTCGTGACAAAGGAGTGATCACCGAGGAAGAGTGCGATCTGGCTCTCAGCATTGGAGCCAGAATGCTTTCGCAGACACTTCATTTCCCGGAAACGCCGCTTTCCGAAAAGATTCTTGTTGTGCTGTTCGGAGGCCCGTGGTCGATTTACCTTTGGGTGTTCATTGCACTTGTAGTGCTTCAGTGTATGTATGTGAGCTAAAATAATTACGATAGTGACAGATTTACGATAAGGAGATAATTTTTATGAATAAGAAAGCACCGAAGAGAGGTTCGGCAGAGGAGCGTTGGTATTACTTAACGGAAGAGGGTCGCAACAGCATCGACCTCGGCGATGAGTTTGATTGTCGTAGAGCACTCGAGCTGTTGTTCGAGGATGCACCAGAGGTAAATTGGGAGCATTGTAGTATGCAAGATTTTCAAAATCTGCGTGATGCAGGCGTTATCACAAAAGAGGAATGTGATAATGCCTGTGATATTATTGCTTTTATGATTGGGCACAAATTCTGCAGTGCACAGGTGAAAACTTCGCTGTCCGAAAAAATAGCGTATCTTTTGTTTGGTGATGGCTATTCGGTATATATCTGGCTGATTATTGCGGCAGTTATCTCAGGAATTTATCGAGGATTATGCGGATAAGGAGGAATTGCAATGTTACCCGGTTTCAAATTGATTCTTGGTTTGGGTGCTTTGTTTACAGCGGATGCACGCCAGCGGGCTGAACAGGCTAACAGACCAGATCAGGCCACGCCGGAGAGTATGGCTTTGTTCGAGAAATATCTGGACATCAGAGCGAAAGCCATTGAATATCCGGATGAGGACTGGCCCAGATATCGTATCGCTAATAAAGGATTCAAAACAAACTGGAAGCGTCTCGCAGGGTATTGGAACACCAGTATCCACGGATTGCAGATTGAATATTTCGAGTGGAAGTGCGAGCAGCTCGGAATTGAATTTAATTATAAACTAGTGCATCGTGCCTATCACCGCGATGACGTAACGGGCAGAGGATGGCATTATCCGGAATACGATATTGAACCTTATAACCCGATTGATGAATCCATCGATCCTCGCGTAAAAGAAGACAAGGAGAAGAAACGCAAGGAAGAGGAGGCTGCGCGAAAGCAGGAAGCCTACTTGAACAGCGATGAGCGCAAAAAACTTGACGATGAAATCCGTCAGCGCCGCGCCGCTTACCGGGCAGAACGTCTGGCCAGAGAAGCCGCAGAAAAGCGAAAGTAAAAAAAACGAAGCAGAAGTGAGAAGTCCCTATATTGGGACTTCTTTCTTTTGCATGAAAAACTTACCATTGCATAGACAAGGTAAAAATGGTATTATAAACATATCGAAAAATACGAACACTTGTTCGATAAAATGGAGGAGCAGTCATGACCACAATTTTCTTTGATGACTGGAGAAGTTTGAATCATTTTCTCCAAGAAGGGAACTTCATCAGCCTCGAGATGGAGCTTTCCCATCACAAAAACGATACAGCCGCGATTGAAATGATCTGCGATTCGGTCGAGCCACTGGAAAACGGTGTGCACTTAGCAGCTGTGATGACAGGCCAGGTCTTCATCGAAGGTGATCTGCTCTGGGCGGTTGCAAAAGAAACCGAGCCGGACATTTTCTTTCTCAGTTTTCGCGTAGCAGGACAGTCTCCGTATTATTTCACGGTCGGCGTCGGAGAAGACGAAGACTACTGATAGCCTTGTTAAATTCCTCGTATTTGTGTTATAATAGCCGTATCAGTATGAATGCGAGGAATTGCAGTATGGACGGTAAAAGCGATTACAAGCCATTGAGAGAAGCGTATATGCAGTCGTTAGAGCGCGAAGACTATATCAAAATCAAAAGAATATTTGACCGATCTAAACCGATAGAACTTGCAACCGGCAAATCGGTTGAAGAGTTTTCTGGAACGGAGTGGAATCAACTTCTGAAAAACTCCGTCTGGGATAGACCGGAAACTGCGAGTAACGTGCGGTATGACGTGCGAAAGTATGCGGAATTTCTTCAGAAGCACAACGTTCCAAGCACGCTGAATACAATCGATGAAACAGTCGGCCAACCGGCTGGAGCATGGTCAGAACAGTTCTTTGATTCATTTGAAGAGATGAGCAATGTGCTCGCCTCAATCCCATTCCGTTCCGGCAGGAATAATAAAAAGGCTCTCGCCTTGGCTATGTTCGCTTTGGGTTTGTCCGCTGATGAAATCGCGGAATTAACGACGGACGATATGGACGAGGACAGAATGCAGGTAAAAACAAAATCTCGCGTGATTAAAGAGGTGGAGCCTTTCATTTTCCGATTTGTTCCTCTGGAGAAAGGGCGGTTAATTCAACTCAATTCTTCCCGACCAGTCACCGCAGCGGCCATTCAAAATCTTGTTTATCGACTGGATCGCTATCAGAAGTTTGAAGCGCCGCATTCTCTCGTGCCGCAATTTCTGGCGAAGTCTTATCTGTTCCTCAAAATAGAGCAGTATGAGAAAATATCCGGTGAGATTATAGGAGAGCTTAGCAAAAAAGCATGGTTCTTTGAGCAATGCCGAAATTGGAGCGGAATCGTCACCAATGAAAATCGTTTTTTATCGCTGATTCAAGAGTTTAACAGGCTTCAAAAACTAAAATAATATGTGCAATATAGATAAGGACGGCTAACATTAGCCGTCCTTTTGTTGTGCAATCATACAAACTGAAAAAACTTTCAAAATTCGCGTCCCAAAATCGCGATTTTTGTATAGTAGATAGTGTAAGGGAAAACACATGACCGACGGACACTAAAAGGAAGAATGAGTATTGCATAGCAGTGCAAAAGGAAGAATGAGTATAAGTCCCTTGCGAGAAAACCAGAATCGGAGGGATTGCAGATGATTGATGAAAGCCAATATCAAAAAGCGCTGCTCTTGTTTGAGCAGCATGACAAGATCAGATATTTCGTTATCCGCAAATATTACCCGACCTTGCTCTACAACGAGGATGTGGAGCAGGCGACGAAATGCGGATTGTGGCGAGCGGCCGTGACATACGACCAGAATAAGGATTGTACATTTTCCCATTATGCAATTTCCTGCATCATGGCGGAGATGGTTCCCTACACCAGAACCATCAATAAGCACAATAAAGCTACGGATAACGCGATCAAATGTTCCGATAGAAATCGCCGCCCGATGAATTCGCCGGATGACGTCCTCTGCATTGACCTGCTGGACTTCCTCGCTCGGCTTCCAAGTGATCTGAAAGTTGTAGTCGATTACCGAAAAGTCGGCTATCGCTCTGAAGAAATTGGTCAAATCCTCGGAATCACAAAGCGGTCGGTTGACCGCCGACTGGTAAAGGCTCTGAGAATGTGGCACGACTTTATCGATGATTCGTCCGCGGCATAACCTCGCGGGGCGAAAGCCCCGCAAAATATGCGCTTGTGTTGTAATGGCAGCAAATCAGCTTCCCAAGCTGAGAGTGCGGGTTCGATCCCCGTCAGGCGCTCCACCCCGAAAGGGGTCATTGTTTAACTCTCCGACAATCCGGAAAGACGGACGGTGGCGTGGAATGCGCCGCAAAATGCCGGCGTAGTTTAACGGTAAAACAACGGACTTATACCCCGTCTTGCCAACAGATTATTGGATGATTTCGGTTCGAATCCGAACGCCGGTACCAATATGGAGGACGAACTGAGAAGGATGTCAGAGCAGCGGCATGCTGTGTGGTTGATCACCACGGGTTCGAATCCCAAGTCCTCCACCACCGACGCAAGTCGGCAACTCCTTTCAATGCTGGGAGGCGGCAACGCCTCCAAACCACCCATTAACTCAACTGGCAGAGTAATCGGCCTTTAACCGATAAGTTCCGAGTTCAAACCTCGGATGGGTGACCACGTCCGCCGCGCAGGACAAAATAATTCAAATTGGAGGAACTCCCAACCAAGGTTTCCAAGCCGCGCGGGGCACGACGTTGCCCAGACGTCAACAATTTTATATCGGGTTGCCCGCCCCGTCAGCGGGTGATCTGCTCTCGTAGCTCAAGGCAGAGCAGGGAGATACCGGTTCGACTCCGGTCGAGAGCAGCACATAGAGGAGTGGTGTAACGGTCAGCACGCAGGGTTCTAACCCCTGAGCAGGTGACACCCTGCGTCGGTCTGGGTTCGAGTCCCGGCTCCTCCGCCAGAGCAAAAAAAGAAAGTCGGTGAAGCAGTGTTAGAAAAAGAATATGTCCTATACCATTCAAAGAAAAAGCGATATGTCGCTATTGACAGTAAAGCAAGACCGACATTTGTGTTCGATCCGGCTAAAGCAAAAGCATTCACGCACACGGCGGCTAAGAATTTTCTCCGAGTAAATGCCCGCGGCGAATTCAAAAACTGTCGTATCGAGCCAGTAGATGAGAAAGTCAGACAGCAGCTTGTACCGACGGTAAATGCAGCAGTTTCCCAGAGCGATATCCTGCAAAAGGTTATCGACGACCTTTCTATCAAAGTGAAAGACTACGAATTGCAGATGCTTGACCTGTATCACTTTGCCGGCAACAACCCGAAACTTCCTGCACACCGCGGCTACAAAATTTATAAGAAGCTGGCCGAACTTGTGCAGGAACGAGCCAAAGCAAAGGCACAAATCCAAGCCATTAAGTCAGCAATGACTTATGAATATGTACCATACAACCCAAGAACCGAGCTTTATAACGAGCTCAAGAATATGTAAAGGAGACTGAATATGAACAAGCACGCACTTCGACGAGCGGCGGCCGCAGCCGCCTGTTTAACCACCGTACTTACCGTAAGCGCCGGAGCAGTAAGCTCGGCAGATATCAAGAAGGATCTTGATAAGGCGCTCCAGCAGCGCAATGCAGCGCATCAGCTCGCAGAAAATGCCCGCGCACTCGGCGCAGAAGAGCATCATTACACTATCTGGTACGCAAAACAGATGTGGAATGAGCATAACGAAACCGTCATCGACCTGACCAAACAGTACAACGCAGCGGTTGCTGAGGAAAAGAAAAAGGCCGAGGAAAACCCCAAGGGTCGGCTTTTGGGAACCTTTAAGTGCACCTACTACACAGGAGCAGCTGATGAAGGCGGCAATATCACCGCTCTCGGTACGCCGGTAACGCCGTGGTACACGGTTGCAGTTGATCCGCGAGTGATTCCTCTTGGTTCCAAGATTCGCATTGAAGGCTACGATGGCATCTTCTACTGCGCTGACACAGGGTCGGCTATCAAGGGTTCGATCTTGGATATTGCAGTCGGCAGCAAGTCCGAAGCGAGCAATCTCGGCGTTCAGTATCACAAGGTTTATCTCGTAAAGTGAGGTCAAAACAATCTTGAAATGGAAATATTTTCTCGGTGGCTTAATCGCCGTAATGATGGCGCTCGGACTGACCGCCTGCGGTTCACAGCCGATTGAGAATCCAACCAGTTTGCAGGCGCATTTTGTAACAATCGCCTCCTATCCCTATTATGACATCGTGTATAACGCTGCAAACCGTGTGATGTATACGCAATCTAACGGTATGTACAATCGCGGAACGCTCACACTTCTTGTCAACGATGATGGTTCCCCAATGATTTGGAAGGGCTGATCCCATGAGTAAAAGCGTATATCTGGCTGCCGCCATTCTGGTCTTATTCCTGCTGGCGGCAACCGCAGTAAGTGTAATTTGAGGTGTAATTATGATTGAAATAACAGAAGCCCCTGTAGCAAGAACTGAATCGCCGTATATCTCGGCATATGAAGCGTTCGTAATAGAAGATAAGCAATCAAAACGAATCATCCGCTATTACAAAAAGGTACGCTCGGATGAGTATTACGACTGGTACGTTATGATTGAACCCAATGGCCGCATTGGATTGGTTCGGTTCGCTGATAAAACACTAAAAAGCGAAGTCTTTGGTCTTGGTGAAAAATATCGCACCAGAGAAGTAAAGACGCTCAACGTGGATGTAACCTGTTCACTGGTTGACCCGGCACTTCGAGAGGAGAAAGAATCTTGAAATCTGAATTTGAAACAAATGAGCACGAAAACACAATGAAAATTATTGTTGACGGAGTGGAATTGTGCACGATTTACGATCCGAAGCTGGAACTGATCACAAACATCCAAGAAATTCGTCAACAAAATGAAAAAAATATGTTCTCTCAGTGGGTTAATCCAGAGAACAGCAGCATTGAATTCAAGGTTACTGGCACCGTTTCGAAGCTCACACAGGTCATGTTTGAAGAAGAGCAGCCGATTGATTGGGTAGATTCCGAAGAAGAGGAGGACAACTAAAGTGGACTTTCACAAAGGTGAGTACGTCGAATTAGCGACTGGACAAACCGGCTACATTGTAATAGTAGACAATAATTCTCTTATAACTCAGTTTGTCATCAAGATTCTCACTCCGGCGTCTGACAAAGGCAAAACCAAAATTGTAAACATCCCAAAGCCCGAATCACCGGCCTCAATCTTTACACGGATAGGCTGTCATAAGTTTCGCAGGGACGAAATCAAGGCAGTGGCACTTGATCCGTATTCAACGCCTACACCGCTGACTGTAATTCAGGATAAACTCAATGAGTTGGCGGAAGCAATCAACAAAATCAATGAACAGTTAACAAAGGAGCGATAAAAATGGCAGAGAAGAAACCCACGTTCTACATGATGGTCGGCGTGCCGGGTTCCGGCAAAACCACCTACGCCCGCCAGATTCCGAATGCAACCGTACTTTCCAGTGACGATATCCGCGCTGAGATCGGAGCAGACGGCGGAGACAAGAAGATGCACAAACAGGTATTCGATATCCTGCATGAGCGCACAAAGGAAACGCTTTCCGCTGGCAACGATGTTGTTTACGATGCAACGAATCTGCGTCATACGCGCCGCGCCGATCTTCTGAATGAGATTAAGAGATTGGCCGGCCGCAAGGTTTGCATTTATTTTGCAATCCCATTGGAACAGGCGCTGTCCCAGAATACCGACCGCGGCACGCCGGTTCCGGAAGAAGTCATCAAGCGCATGAATCTGGAGCTGTGTGAGCCGAGAATCGATGAGGGCTGGGATGAAATCAAAGTCATCCGCAGCCTGCCGGAGCGCAACATCGACCGTATCCGCAGGATGACGGCTCGGGAGATGGCAGAGTTCTTAACAAACGAGTGCAGCGATGCTGTTGATCACATTTTCGCTTACGCCACCGCAGAAAGAAAGGATTTGGTTGCTGATTGCGTCGATTGGCTGAACCGTCCTGCCGAGGATTAACCCATGTTTTTTGATCTCGGAGAAACCTACAGCGTCATCATTGAGCAGTACATCGGGAATGCGTTGGTCAGCCGTCAGCAGACAGCCGCGCCGAAAGAATTCCTGATGATGCAGTTTATGGGGCTCTGTGAGGATGCCTCTCGTCAGCCGCGGCCAATCAAGTTGAGAATGGTTCGCTATGAAGAGGAATGGAATCAGCTCGAACAGCATGTAAAGCGGCTCGAGTTCAGCATTGAGTTCCGTAATAACAGATTCGGAGGTTAATCATGAGAAGACAAACGTTAAACCGACTGGGCGATATCGCCGCAGGGATGCTCTTCGGCGCAGTGATGCTCATTCCGATGTTCCTCTACGTTTGGGGTTACGGTGTATGAGCGGCGAGATTTTCCCATCGTTTCCGAATTTCACCCAGAATATGTGGGATGGGAACGAACCGAACTGCAAGGGTCATGATATGGTCGGCGGCGGTCAATCGCAGAAGTGGACATTCCGATACGGCAATGCAGAAACCTTTGAAGACCGTATCCTGTGCGCCAGCTTCAGCCTAAGTCCAAAGGTAACGATCTTAATCGTCGGTGACACGCTGAACATCTTGGATTTTCGTTACAGCGGAAAATTCGACGAGTGGAGTTACTGTAATAAGCCGGCCGGTCGTATTCATGGAACATTTATGGCCGCTCACCAGCACGAACTGGAGCCTGAGCGGATAGAAAAATACCTGAACACAAACATCCCAGACTGCAAAATCTGGGATATGGTTCAGGCAAGAGCAAAAGAATTGTACAACCAAAGTCAAGTTTGAGAGGAGAACGAGTTTACGAAACATCTGGGAGACATTACAAAGATAAATGGCCGGAAAGTTCCGGCTGTCGATTGCGTCATCGGAGGCAGTCCTTGCCAAGATGTTAGTATCGCAGGATCTAAAGCGGGATTTGAGGGGAAACGATCAGTTCTTTTCTTCGAACAGACACGACTTGTAAGAGAAATGAGGGAACATAGTGAAGCAACTTCAGGGGCAGCAAGTCCTCGATACATGGTATGGGAAAACGTCGTCGGAGCCTTCAGTAGCCACAAAGGAGAAGATTTCCGCCGAGTCCTCGAAGAAATCGCGAGGGTCGTCGAACATGACGCCGTTATTCCTGAACCTCCGAAGGGTAAATGGAGAACTGCCGGATGCGTCATGGGAGACGGATGGAGCATCGCTTGGCGCGTACTCAACGCACAGTTTTGGGGAGTCCCCCAGAGTCGTCGTAGAATCGCACTTGTCGCAGATTTTGGAGGAGAATCCGCTCCCGAGGTACTTTTTGAGCGCGAAGGCGTGTCAGGGAATTCTGAAGAGAGCAGAACGAAACAAGAAGGAGCTTCCGGAGTATCTGCGGTTAGCGTTGGAGATCCAGTCGAGGACTGCATAATCCTTGATATGACGCACGCCTGTGATGTCATCAGAGAATGCGGTCAGCATGTGCCGACACTCCAAGCCCGCATGGGAACAGGCGGAAACCAAATCCCGCTTTTGTTCCGGCCGGTTTGTGTAGGAAATGGACAGGCAGCCAGTGCGACACATCTCACGCCAGATGTGTGCCGGACATTGAACTGCATGCACGATCCAATGGCGGTGATGGAAGTAAAGCCCGACAGGGATAAATTCATTCGACGACTGACGCCACTTGAATATGAAAGGCTGCAGGGATTTCCGGATAACTGGACGGATATCGGAACATGGACGGATTCGAATGATAAGTTGCATAAAAAAAGTGCAAACACAGGGCGCTACAAAGCGATGGGAAATTCTATCGCACTGCCGCCCTGGCGATGGGTACTTAGCAGACTGTATAAACAGTTCGGCCGACCGGCAACGATGGCAAGCCTGTTCGATGGAGTCGGAGGTTTTCCGCTGATTTGGAATGAATTCGGTGGCGAAACCATTTGGGCAAGTGAAATCGAAGAGTTTCCAATCGCAGTTACGAAACGGAGATTTGGCGAGTGAAACAAATGGCGAAGATTGGGGTATGTAATGAAAACGTACACGGAAGCAGAATTAAATGAAATTTTGAGAAATCATAAACATTGGCTTATGAAGGATATGGTTGGTTGGGAAAAGATGAGAGCAAACCTGTTCGAAGCAAACCTGTGCGGAGCAGACCTGTACGAAGCAAACCTGCGCGAAGCAAACCTGCGCGGAGCATACCTGTACGGAGCAAACTTGTGCGGAGCAAACCTGTGCGGAGCAGACAATATACCTTTTGTTCCGATGACTTGTCCAGATGCAGGAACTTTTGTCGCATGGAAAAAGGCAAACGGATACATTGTCAAGTTGGAGATTCCAGAGGATGCTCGGCGAAGTTCCGCAACGGGGAGAAAGTGTCGATGCGATAAAGCGAAAGTGATAGAGATTCAAGAATTAGATGGTTCGCCCTCTGAATTAACGGAGGTCGCAAGTGGATATGACCGCAATTTTGTTTACCGCGTAGGCGAAATTGCGGAAGAACCTAAATACAATGAAAACCGTTGGAAAGAATGTGCGCCGGGTATTCATTTTTTCATCAATCGTCAGGAAGCAGTAGATTATGTTTTGTAACAAGAGGGATGGGAGGAACAGAATGAAATCTGTGATGTTAAGCATTCGCCCGAAGTGGTGTGAGAAGATTGCCTGCGGTGAAAAGACCATTGAAGTCAGAAAGACCAAGCCGAAACTGGAAACGCCGTTTAAGTGCTACATCTACTGCACAGTGAAAAAGGCTGGGTATGATGCGCTCTGGGTTTTGGACGCTCCAACAAGAGAAGAATACTCGCTTATGGCGGTGTCTGCTCACTTAGAGAACCCAAAAGGTGCAAATAAAGGAAACGGCAAGGTCATTGGCGAGTTCACCTGTGACCGGATTTATGAGCTTGCGCCCCTCAACCATGCACCGGATGACGTAGAAAAGCAAGCCTGCATGACACGGGAAGAAATTGCGAACTACCTAAAGGGAACCGGCTACGGCTGGCATATCGTCGGCCTGCGCATTTATGACCAGCCGCGGGAACTGAGCGAGTTTGCCGGATTACGCAATACGAGATTCGGCACAGCGCCATATGACATCAAGCGCCCGCCCCAGAGTTGGTGCTATGTTGAGAAATGGGAGAAAAACGATGGCGATAAGTAAGAAAATCCGCGAAGAAGTATACCGCAAATACGACGGGCACTGTGCTTATTGCGGCAGAGAGATTGCATACAAAGATATGCAAGTAGATCATTTTCTCCCACTGAGGGCATGGGGAATTGAAGATGCGGGGACAGATGATATTTCGAATCTCATGCCGTCCTGTCGAATGTGCAATCATTACAAGCGAGCCCATACGCTGGAAACATTCCGGCGCTACATCGCGGAAATTCCGAGAAAGCTGCGCGAAAATTACATCTATAAGGTTGGCGTAGTTTACGGGAATGTGATCGAGAATGAAAAGCCGATTGAGTTTTACTTTGAGAAGCAGAAAAGTGCAACTCATTTGGGAAAGGGGTGCGAAAATGGGTGGATACATTAAGCGGGATACTGCCATAAGAGCGGTGATGGCGGCGAAATGGGTGGACGGTTCCGACGGTGCCATGGCAATGGAGATTGTTGCCTCGCCGCCCGCCGCCGATGTTGGCCGGTGGTGCATGGGCGGTGGGAGCGAGATGCGGACGGTGATTGGTATTGTACAAACTGCGACGAAGTTGTTGCTATCTGCGAAAGTGGCAGAGAACGAACTTATCGCAAGCCGTATTGCCCCAACTGTGGCGCGAAGATGGACGGAGGTGCAGTTGATGGCTGAATACATCACGAAAGAGGCCGCGATTAACGCGGTAGAAAATGCCCCTATCGAACTGTTCCAGAGCGAGTGGGAAGAAATCGAAGAAGCGATTAACGCTGCGCCTGCCGCAGACGTTGTGCCAACCCAGAGATGGATTCCTTTGACTGAGCAGTTACCTCCTATGGGTGTAGATGTTCTTCTCTGTCACGAATACGGATGTGTTATTGGCTTTAGGGATGGATACAAATGGGGTATTAAAGGTATGACTTTGCCGGAATCCATTTACGCTTGGATGCTAATTCCGGAAGTACCTCGCGAAATGTTTATTTGACGGAGGACAACCAATGACCCTTGACCAAGCCATCCGGCTCATCGACCCAGCCACCACAACCGAGGAACTCGAAAAAATCTACTACTACGGAGGCTTCCACGGCAACGAAGTAACAGACGCTGCTATCAACGAGGCGATACGAAGGGAGGAAAACGAATGAATGAAGAAGTGTGCGGGATCAGCGTGCGCGAAGGGCTGACAACGGCAGACGCAATCAAAATCGCGTGCAAGTACGCTTACTGCTACGGTGTACCGGAAGAGGACGCGGAGACCATGAAGCTGTTTTATGGCATATGTGATTATGTGCTGCGCGTGCATTACAGGCTGATGCGTTACATCAATCCGAAAATGCAGCCGGAACCGAAATGCTTAATCGGAGAGAGCGACATGGTGCAGAGGGAAGTAAACCGGCTGCTGAAAGGCATTGCGGAAAAAGAAAAGTGCCGCATTAGCGTGAAGGAAGATAAAGCGGAACTGCTGACTATGAAACAGTGGGAGGCGGCGGTAAAGGCGATAAGAAAAGATCTCGGAGAGGAGGAACAGGATGAATGAGCTTAAATCCTGCCCATTCTAATGTCATGCGGAAATATCAAAAGGAGAAACAACTTGAATCCAGTATTCTACGCGCTTTGTATCATCGTCGGGGTGTTTATATGGGCCTGCTGCGCTTTTATGTTTAAGAAGCTCGGCAGTGTTCTGACAAGCATCTTCGGCGATGCGATAAAGGAAATGTCCGATGAGGACGAAAATAACAAAAACGAAGGAGAAAACAAACATGAGTAAGGGTGCAGTAGGCGGCGTTGTTCTGGCGGCCGCTTTGGTGTTCGGCGGTATCGGAGCTTTCGCGTGTACGGAACGAATCCCGACCGGCTACGTCGGTGTTGTTTACAGCATGAACGGCGGCGTACAGGACGAGGTTCTCACGCAGGGCTTCCATGTCGTAAGTCCGACCAAGAAGGTAAAGAGGTTCACCGTCGGCAATGAGCAGCTCGTTCTGACCAAGGATTCCCGCGACGGCAGTGAGGGCGACGATTCCTTTAACGTAGCAACGGCGGACAATGCCAACATCAATATCAGCTTCCAGATGTCCTACCGATTTAAACAGGACGAGGTTGTTGACACCTATAAGAAGTTCCGCGGTATGGACGGCGAAGATATCGTGAACAACCGTGTCCGCACGATTCTGAAATCTAAGATTTCCGAGGTCACGACCGATTACACCATGATGGATATCTACAGCGGCGACCGTGCAAAGATCAACACCCAGCTGACAGAGGCTCTCTCTGAGAAGCTCGGCGAGGAGTTCGGCATTGACGTTATCGACGCCTCTATTATCGATGTACATCCGGATGAGCAGCTGCAGCAGACCATCAACGACCGCGTGACGGCGATGCAGAAGAAGCAGCAGGCTGAGGCGGAGCAGGAAACCATCAAGGTGCAGAACCAGACGAAGATTCTGGAAGCACAGGCTGACGCGCAGGCCAAGCAGATTGCAGCAGAGGCAGAAGCAAAAGCAAACTCGACGATTTCTGCTTCTCTGACCGATAAGCTGCTCAAGAAAATGGAAATGGAAGCCCGCGAGAAGCATGGTTGGGTCACCGTTCAGGGTGGCACTGTAGTCACGGACACTAAGTAAAAAATTTTTTTGAAAAATTTTCAGATTTCGCGTCCCAAAAATCGATTTTTTGTATAGTAGTATATGTAGGCAAAAAACGATGGCGAAGCGGCGACGGCAGAAAAGACCGCTGACAGCCGGGAAAGACCGGCAACATGAGGAGCGTCCGGTGACAGAGTTATGGTGCGACGGGCGGGCGCACGAACAGCAAATATATACAAAAAACTTTCTGCAAAAAAGTTTCTCGCGGTTCGACTCCGCGGCTCCTCAAAAATCCGCCAAATGAATATGCCCGGTGTAGCTCAATCGGATAGAGCGCGTAATATGTGAGCTGATAAGTTCGCTGACAGCAAATTTCTTTTAGATTTGTAATCTCGAGGTCGTCGGTTCGAGTCCGGCCTCCGGGCACCTTCTTCTAAGTCACCGAGAAGTAAAAGAGAAAAAGGCGACTGAGTCGTGGGTTGACAGCCTACGCAGTTCTGAATCATCAGTTCTTTCGTCTGACAGCTCGGAAAAGACGAGCAACAACGAGGTGTGGCTCAGCTTGGTAGAGCGCTTGCTTTGGGAGCAAGATGCCGCAGGTTCAAATCCTGTCACCTCGACCAATCCTCACCGTGCAGAGGAAATTTTATGTCCGTGAGCAAACTCCACTCACACACACCGCTTGGCACGGCAAGCGAACCTCCCGCGACTCGTCATCGCGGGAGATCTGCAGGTATCTTATAACGGTTAATAGGTCGGATTTCCAATCCGAAGATGTGGGTTCGACTCCCATTACCTGCTCCATATGTTGCCGTGGCGGAACTGGCATACGCGAGCGTCTCAAACACGCTTTTCTCTGGGTTCGATCCCCAGCGGCAATACCAAATGCGATTGTGGCGGAATTGGCAGACGCAGCGGATTTAAGTTCCGCTGGGAGATTCCCGTGAGAGTTCGAGCCTCTCCAGTCGCACCATCAATATACGGCGGTAGCAAAGCGGTAATGCGTCATCCATTAAAAATGCGAGCTGACAAGTTCACTGACAGCAATCTTAACAGTAAAAAGATATGCCATGATGATAATCGCTGGTTCGACTCCAGCCCGCCGTTCCACAGGGACACTAACAGCAATTTTTGCACAAATATAGGGTATTTGAAAAGTGTCCCGTATCCCTCCAAAGGGCGCTCACAGCAACTTTCCAAGGACTTAACTGATAATTAAGAATTCTAAAGCGCCCTGTGGAATCAAAACAAGGAGGAAAAGAAAATGAATTTTACAACCGCAATGGCTAACACGCTGAACGAAGACTACAATGTCTGCGTAACCGAGAACGGTGCGGTCGGCTACAGAACGACCGGCAAAGCACTGCTCGACCTGAACTTTTCCGTAGCCTCGCTCCGCAGCGCAAGTGAAGCTGAGATCGTGAGTAAGTTCGTCAAAGCGTTCTTCGAGGACAAGATGGCCGCGATGAAGTGGCTGTTCTTTGCCCGAGATGTTCGCGGCGGACTCGGCGAGCGTCGCCTGTTCCGCACCGCAATGAAATATCTGGCGGACAATCTGCCGGAATACGTTCGCCCTGTAATCGAGCTGGTTGCAGAATATGGCCGCTACGATGACCTGCTGTGCCTGTTGGATACAGATCTGGATGTAAAAGTTTTGGATTACATCTATTTTCAGTTCAATTATGACATCCATCGTTATGAAGAGGGTAATCCGATCTCACTGCTAGCAAAATGGCTTCCGTCTCCGTGCGCCTCTTCTTACAATTCCCGTCGATATGCAAAGATTATTTGTAATCGACTGAACTTCACTCAGAAGTATTACCGCCAGACTCTTTCTAAACTGCGCGGCTATCTCGATGTAGTCGAGAAGAAAATGTCCGCCAAACAGTGGAGCGAGATCAAATACGAAGCGGTTCCGTCCAGAGCAAACCTCATCTATAATAAAGCGTTTCTCCGAAATGACGAAGAGCGCCGCCGTGCTTTTCTGGAAAGCCTCGCCAAGGGCGAAACCAAGATTAACGCGAGCACGCTGTTCCCGCACGAGATCGTCCACAAGTACGGCAATTCTGGGTGGAATGCAATCACTGAGTATGACGAAACGCTCGAGCAGCTTTGGAAAGCGCTGCCTGATACGGTAAACGGCAACGAGAACACCATTGTCGTAGCGGACGGCAGCGGCAGTATGACCTGCAACGTAGATCCGCACAGCAGCGTGACTGCTCTGGACGTAGCAAATGCACTCGCGATTTACTTTGCGGAGCATTCATCAGGTCAGTTTAAGGATAAGTACATCACGTTTTCCAATCGTCCTCGACTGGTCGATTTCTCCAAAGCAAAGAACCTGCGTGAGAAGCTGTTAATCGCCAAGCAGCATAACGAGGTGGCGAACACCAACATCGAAGCTGTATTCGATTTGATTCTGACAACGGCAATCAGCCATCAGATGAAGCAGGAAGATATGCCGCAGAATATTCTTATCATCTCTGATATGGAGTTCGACACCTGTGCAACTTGCGGCAGTCAATCAGATTACTGGAGCCGCAAGCGGCCGGATTCCCGTCTGTTTAATGTAATTCGCCAGAGATATGAAGCTGCCGGTTATAAACTGCCGCGTCTCGTGTTCTGGAATATCAACAGTCGCACCGGCACCATTCCGGTTAAGGAAAACGATCTCGGTGTTGCTCTGGTCAGCGGCTTCAGTCAGAATGTAGCTTCTATGGTAATGAGCGGTAAGCTCGATCCGTATGAATGTCTGATGGAAACGTTAAACAGCGAACGCTATCAGCCAGTCCAGAAGGCGTTGGAGGGGATTTCGTGATGCTGCTTTTAATGTATCTCATCATCGGTGCTGTCGTCTGCGGAGCAAATTACTTTGTTATGCAGGACAAAGAGGGCCAGTGGGATTTTGATGAGCTCGGCTGCACATTTGGTTCAATCTTTATCGGCGTCTTTTGGCCGTTCTGCATCGGTGTTGTTGTAGCCAGAGGGTACCAGTACATTCAAAGACACAAGTAATCGAGGTTTGCGGTAATCCTTAAACCGCACTTTTACGGGTGAGTGGTGAACAGGTAACACAGTGGCAAGCGCCTCAAAAAAACAGGTTCGAATCCTGCCTCACCTGAATCGCGCCGCAGGTTAAAAGGCTTGCAAGCATCTGCGGTGAACAGTCTGTGCCTGCGGGATGTCCTCGGACTATCACTAAAAATAAAAAGACGTCCCGCTACACGCGGCAGTACCCAAGAGGCTGAAGGGGTCGGTCTTGAAAACCGATAGGGCGGGAAACCGTCGCGGGGATTCAAATTCCTCCTGCCGCGCCAAGAATGCAGTTCGATTCTGCTCGCTGACCGAGGTTTGGTAAGCTAACACGGTTCCCGTTCGATTCGGGCAGGTGACCTTCGGGTTCCATTGGTATGGTAATGGTCAACGGTGTTCTCTCGCGTCGCGTCCGTTAAGCGTGACAACTACTGTTGAGAGGCTGTGATTCTTTGTTTGATGCATTGACAATTTCAGATTACATTATTCGACGCTGCTCCGACGAAGGACATATTGTCAGCAATCTGAAATTACAGAAGTTACTGTATTTCGTTCAAGCTGAGTTCCTTATTTGTTATCGGAAACCATGTTTCCGAGAGAAAATTGTCGCTTGGGATTTTGGGCCAGTAGTTCCGGAAGTGTATCGCAAATTTTGTATTTTCGGTTCTGCTCATATTCCAGTATCCGCAGTCACAAATCCGGTATTGTCTAAGGAAACCAAAGAACTTATCGACGGTATCGTCTTTACATGTCTGCCATTCAGTTCGCCACAGCTTGTCGAAATCACTCAGCATCAAAACCCGTGGATCTGTGCTTATGCAAAGGGCTACGGCACAGAGATTACTAATGAGTCCATCCTCAGCTTTTTCGAGGCATAATATCTCCCTCCATGTACGGCGAACGCAATCCGCGGCACAACGCTCGGCCGGTTCGATTCCGGCGAGGGAGAATCGGCTGACCTTTCCTGTCGATCCAGAAAAGAGGAGTGGCACAACCTTTCCGGTGTTTTGGTTAAACCGATTCAGCGCTGCTCGCGCGTAGAGCATTTCAGAAAGGCATATCTGAGATGAAAGAGTGTTGGCATTAAAGTGCCTGAGTTGAAACGGGAGCGTTTGTAGGGAATGGGATACTATGCCATGCTATTCCCGAGTTACTGGTTGCTAAAGGCAGAGGCCGCCGGCGAAAGCAGCTTCAACTGGTTATCCCGCCAGCTGAAAGTGAAGAAAGACGGGGCACGGTCTGATTAGGCAACGTGCTTAATGGTACCGCGCCGGTACGACAGCCATCGGTCAAATGATGTCCTATCGGAATAGTGAAGGGGATAGAGAATCGCCGCGTCCGAAAGTCCGACCAACTCTCGGCCGGCGAAACTCGCATTCTAAAATTGAATGGAGGTGATCTAAGTGGGCGTAAAGCAGAACGTAAAGCACTTCTTTAGAGGGCTGTACGAGGCAAACCTCGCGGCTCAAAAGGAAGTCCGCGGCTTTGGTCATTTCGACATTCGATAAACACCGCCCGCGTTTCGCGGGCCAATATGCTGGCATGGCGCAATTGGTAGCGCATCTGAGTTGTAATCAGAGGGTTTTCTCGGTTCGATTCCGAGTGCCAGCTCCATAATAAAACATTGTTTAAGGAGTGGTACAAATACTGAATCCTTGGTCGTTAGATGAGGCCATTGAATATTGGCGCAAAAGAACAAAAAACTCTAAAGAAAACAGTTCTTATCAGTCAGCCAGTTTAAGCGAGCAGCATGTAAATTGGCTCGAGGAATTAAAAGAACTTCGTGCTGAAGCGCAGAAAAGCAAAGATACCCGGCCACTCACTCCATATGAATTGATGGGAATGGACGGCCAAGAAGTCTGGGTTGTTCTAAAAGAAACTCCTGGTTATCCAAGAGAGATTGTCCCATGTTTTGTCGATTGCATTAACATGAATATGGTTGAAAACCGAGAAGAATATGTGGGCTATATGTTGAGTTTTGCCCCCCAATCAAATCTGTATTGGAATGAGTGGGTGGCCTACCGCAACAAACCGGAGGATTGTGATGATAGAGAAGATCATTAACTGGTTCAAAACTCCGTGTAAAAAAGATCCTGAAATTCAAGCATTCCTTCGATATGCTGACGAGGTTCAGCGACAGAAAGAGAAAGAAGAGCGAAGAAAATTCGAAGAAAATAAAAAGTGCTTGCCTTTCGACGATATAGATAGCTTTCAAGAAGTTTGGATTGAAGATCTGACGCACCCCAAAGAATCTGGCTATCAAGTCGTTGAACGAAGAGGCTTATCGATAGTGCACTACCATAAAGTTGCTGTTTACCCCCTTGAAAGATGGGAGATCATGCAGCGAGATGCAAGCACTTATGGGATTACATGGGTTGCTTATAGAAGAAAACCAAATTGGTATCCACCGGAGGATCGAGAAAAGTGAAAATACTTAAACACGGGTTCTATTTTTGTCCCCTTTGTTGGGAATACGCAGTTCATATCGGTGTTCATGATGATGAAGGAAATTTCAAGGGTGAACTTGGATGTGAATACGAAGAAGAACCGTGGAGCGGACTTTCTTATGGTCTGCATCACGAAGATTGGGGTTCTTGTTTGCTCTGCACCTCTGATATTGATGAACCAATGGGCGGCGTGTTGTTCGACACAGCAGAAGAGGCTGCCGAGGAGTGGTGGCGGATATATGAGGGGAGAGAATTGCAATAATGAAATATAAAAAGAAGCCAGAATTTGTCGAAGCTGTCCAGTGGGACGGCCGGGACGAGACTTACCAAGAGATCAAAAAGATGAACGGCGGTGAAGTGTATCGCGCCGGAGTTTGGGATAATGAATTAGGAATTGCTATCACGACTCAGGCAATCCGAGCTAAAACTGGAGACTACATTGTTAAATTTCCATCCAGAGAAGAAGTCTACCGCTTTGATGCGAAGAAATTTGAGGCGATGTATGAACCATTGGTACCAGTGAACTGCGAACCTACGCAAGAAAGCGAATCCATTCCTGTTGAGCCTTGTTGGCAGGAACGTATGCAGGCCGAATATCACGATCTCAAGACCCGCTACGAGAAGCTGCACCGCATGGTGACGAAATACGAGGCCGGAACGCTTGACTTCACTCCAAACTGCTCTATCGACCTGCTCCGCCAGCAGAAGCGCCACATGGGCGAATACCTGCACGACCTTGAAATCCGCGCCGAAATCGAAGGAGTGGAGCTGTGAAAGTAATCACTCACGGAAAATTCGGCGCACGAAGACATAGATGTGTCAGGTGCGAATGTGTATTTGAGTACACGACGGACGATATCCATCACGAGGGCGCAGACAGCGGTCGGAAATCATTCGTTCTGTGCCCTGAGTGCGGCAGGCCAGTCGCGGCTATGTGGAGGAAGAGATAAATATGTGGGACGATAACGACTACTGTTACGAATGCACCGGATACGGTGATGACTGGTACGAAGATGAGAACGGCGAACTTCGTTCTCGCTGCGGCGACTGCCCGTTCAATCCGTCATACGATTCCGAGGAAGATTGGTAATGTACGACAGCTTCATCGATATTTGGGAGGGAAATCCTATGTGGGAGCAACACATCGAAGACTGGGAAACGCCAGAAGAACGGAATGGCGATTCACCCAACCGTTGGATTGTCGAGCTTGCAGACAACGGCTGGATGGATCATATCTGCCCAGTATGCCACTACAAGCGGAATCTGGACAACCATGTAATCAACACTTACCGGTTCTGCCCGTACTGCGGCAAACGACTTTATGGGGGAGGAAATGACGATGGGTCTCGACGTTACGATTAAGGAAGTTCAAGAATTTCGCTGTCCAGACTGCGGCAAGCTCGTCACGACAAAGGATGTCAACGAGGTTAATGCCGGAGGGTCTGACTGGCGTGACTTCTTGAAGTCGATCAATTATTACGCCAAGGGCGGCGATAGCGACTGGTACGGCAAAGACATGGTACTTACAGAGAAACAGGCTCGTGCGCTTGCCGAGTATTCTGTTAAGAAGGTTTACTGGCCGAACAACGACATCGAAAAGCTCGTGGCTGTTGCTCTGCTGAGAGGTCATAAGGTGGTTGTCAATGCAGAATGGTAACAAAAAGATGAGCGATCTCAGAACCGGCGATGTCTTTGTACGAGATGGCGTTACCTATGTAGCAATCGCCGACCCATACTACGGCACAGTATGGGTGACAAAGCCGGAATTCGTAAACGAAAAGGGTGTATACAGCTACACATCGGCTGCTTTGTTGCAATACGAACCAGATGATGAAGCAGAAATTATCGGAAAAGATGAGCGCCCTCTGAAGATGTTCCGGCGAAAATACACTTATTCTAACGAAAAGGAGTAACCAAAATGCGACTTTACTGGCTCTCGTTTATCATCCCGTTCTTTATCCTGTCCGTTATGGACGCAAAGAAGGTATGGGGGAAGATCAAAGAAGCCCGCAGGAACCCGGAAGCTCGGGCTGACGCGCTGAATCTCGGACTCTCCGTGTATGCGCTGATTGTCTGCACGGGGTTGATGATCCTGATGATGCTCGGGGTGGTCGGATGATCTTCTGGGTCTCGCTCTTCGTTATAACTGTGACAATGGATTGGCTTATTGTTAATGCGTCAACAGAAGAAGAAGAACTAGTCGCAGCAGTTCTCGGAATCATAGCAATGATTATGATACTTGTGTACTTTGCGCGGTAAGGAGATTTTATGACAGCAGGAATTATTGCACTCTTATTCGGTGTGGCCGGGTTTATCCTAAACACGTCCTCTGACCGAGTAAAAGGCGACCGAATTCTACGATGGCAGCTTAGAAGTGCCGCAGAATCGTGTTTCATCTTCTCGGTTTTGTTCTGGATGGCTTTCGCATTCCACTTGATTTGTACGATGAGAGGTGCAACATGAAAAAGTATGTGCATACGGCAATGATCACTTCTGGTTCCGCGGACAATTTCAATGAACGATTAGCAAGTACGATTGAGGACTTTCAGAATCACGGTTGTGAAGTCGAAGTTCAATATCAGACAGTGTTCAGAAAATCATCTGAATATTTTCTATATACCGCGCTGGTTCTTGCGTACAGAGAGGAAGATAACTTATGAAAAGCAAACCGTGCTATACCACTCCTAGCGAAGAAGAAAAGAATGTAGAACTGAGAACATGGTTGGAATTCAAAGAACAGGGTTTTTTGTGGTTCATCAATTCGATTCTCCATGTGTTTGGCTGGACAATCGCAATTGAAGAGGAGCTTCATTCGGGGGAGATTGTTGCTCGAGTCTATCGCACTAAATTCAGAGGATTCCCGGAAGAGACCAACACGAGGGGCTATGCTCTTATCGCGGAGTACATGAAGAACAACGCAGACGCAATCTACGACGAGGCGACGAAAGGCTGATTTGATTATGCATTACATTCCACAAATTCGAAAAGACGATATTGCTGCCATATATGTGGCTGGCATGAAATTATTCTCGGTCAGACTCGGAGAGATTGATTGTTCTTTCGAAACGGCCGAAATCAGGAATGAAGTCAGGCCGGGTGTAGTTGAAGTGGCAGTTCCTGCGGATTTTGTACCTAATTGCAAAATCACAATAGAAGGAACTGTCCAGTCAGATGTAGAGCTCTCCTTTACAAAATCCGTATCGCCCGAGAGGGCCGCTACGGCTGACGATATGATCAGCGAATTACAACAATTCATTATCGAAAAGTAAATCTGAGCGTGAAAGGAACTGAATCAGATGGCAAATAATAATTATTGGATAGGCAAAGAGGCACGAGCTAAAAGGGCTGCCGAATGGACAACTAAGAATACGAGAGAACACAGCGAGGAAATAAGACGAAGCGTTGCCAACGCTAAGATCTACGATGATGAGGATGGACGCAAGCGCGTTTTCATGCCAGGCGCCCCCATCTCTGTGCCGGTTCTTCGCTTGCTCGCAGAAGACTCTGTTACGGCCCTCTGTAATTGCAAAGCAAAGCATCCCTCGCAAAAGGTCGCCGTGCTCAATTTCGCGTCCTACAAGAACCCAGGCGGTATGTTCCTAAAGGGTAGCCGCGCACAGGAAGAGTGCCTGTGCCACGAGTCGTTCTTGTATAATGTGTTGTGTGAGTTTGAGGAAGAGTATTATAGTCAGAATCGAAAAACGCTACGCCGAGCAATGTACACCAATCGCGCCATTTATGCCCCTGACGTACACTTTTACCACAACGGGGGAGATGTGACCTGCGACGTCATTACATGTGCAGCTCCCAATTTTTCTGCAGGTGCCAAGTACGCAAACGTAGATCCCGCAACTAACAGCAAAGCCTTATTTTCTCGTATTCGCTTTGTTTTGGACGTTGCCGCAGTGCAGAAAGTAGATACGCTGGTTCTTGGCGCGTTCGGCTGCGGTGTATTTGGACAGAACCCAACGGAGGTAGCTGAGATCATGCGAGACCTTGCAGGAAAATATCCTTTTGCTGAAGTCATATTCGCAATACCTGACCCAAACCATGAGAATTATGTTTCGTTTGCTAAGGTTTTCGATAATCACTGATTTTCGGATTACTAGAATGAGGTTTCTATATGGACTTTTCTGAGCGATTCCCTGACATGAAAGTCGGAGAAGCAAAACACGCACTTCTCAAGCATCAGATCAGCTTACCATGCTGTATCTGTGGGAAGAAAACTCAATTCTCCGATCTCCGTTTTGGGCGAAGACTTTGCAGTTCAGAATGCTTTGATTACTTTTATGAGGATGTGTACGGATGAAGAAGATTTTTATTGCTGCTACGGTTGTTTGCTTATCCTTGGTGACATTAACTGGCTGTTCGGTTGCGGTGCGAGAGTCATCTGAAGATCCTGACGCTATCTCGACTATTGGACTTAGATCAAGTCAAGGAAGCGGATTGTTTTGTGACGTTTGCGGTAAAGAGTTGAGTAACCGAGAATGCGGCGAAGACTATCAGATTACGTTTTTCAGAGGGCGTCTCGTAGAGGAGACCTACAACTTAGTATGTCCTGATTGCGCAGACAACATTGAAGCGTACATTGAACAATTAGGGAGCGAATCATAATGACCAGAGTATTTTGTGACATCTGCGGGCAAGAGATACATTCCGGTGTTACAGAACCGATTTACAAGATCGATGTGAAGCTCACGAACGGAATTCCTTACGATGGCAACAGGTCGTATTGTTACAACGAGGTTTGTTCGCAGTGCGCTAAAAACATAGTATCTTACATTCGGCAGTAAAAGGTTAATTTGGAGTGATTCACAATAGGCAAAGCAAACCGCAAATAGCTGAAAGAGAATCAGAAGAAGAGGAGAAAGCAGTGACCAAAGGACGTTACACAAGAGATTTTTACTTCTTGCCGACCATTCTGCTTCACAACGGCGAATGTTATGTCAGCGTCGAGCTTGCATGGCTCAAGTGGTATATCGGCATTGTTCTTGCGGAGGATTTCTAATGAGTGACATTTCAGATCTTAGCCCCAAGGCACAGGAGCTTTACCACAAAATCATGAGCGGCAAATATCTCACAGAGCAGGGCAATGATATTCCTCTGCCGATGCGCCGCTATTTCTGTCAGGCACTTCATCTGGTTCGCGGCTGGTTTGAAAGCCATCAAGAACAAATGAAGCTGTATTGCATGAACAACACAGCCGGGGCAATCGCCATTCTCAAAGAGATGGAGAAGAACCCCGATGAGCTAATGAAGGGCGACTTCGCAGAGTTTCCGGTGCCGGAACCGTTTAACACGAAGTTCAAGAAGAAAGCAAAGAAATTTAGGGAAAAGAAAGAAAAGGAGAAATAAAGATGGGAATTCCACAGGCTATCATGATTGCAGTTATGACAGCCAACGTCATCATTGGCTTTGTTTTTCACAACGAGCCGAGAACCGACAAGTATAACGGTTGGACAACTCTGATTGGCTGCGCTATCGAGGCGGCGTTGCTGACGGCCGGCGGCTTCTTCAAGTGAGGTGGCAGTTATGTCAACATACGTTATGGCCGACATCCACGGCGAGATTGACCGTTTCCACGCGATGCTCGACCTTATCAACTTCAGCGCGGACGACCAGCTTTACATCATCGGAGACGTAATCGCCCGGGGAGCCGAGGGCGTAGAAATCCTTCTCGAAATCATCGATAAGGGTAACATTCACCTTATTCTCGGCAATCACGAGGATATGGTGCTCGGCACGCTGAGCAAAGACTCGTTCCCAGAGGCTCGCAGAATGTGGACGGCAAACGGAGGAAGCAAGACTCGCCGCGATCTGCTTTACCGCCGCACCACTGCTGAGCGAGGAAAGATCCTTCGGTATTGCCACAAGCGGCCAGCAATGGAGACCGTCGAGGTTAACGGCACGACATGGACTTTGGTTCATGGGAGACCCTCCACCAAGTTCCTCGATATGATCTGGGGCAGAGTGGAAGCTGATGACGATTTCGGCAACGCACATTATATTGTAGGGCACACGCCGACCTGTTATCTGACCAAACAATTCAAAGAGCCGTACCACATCTTCCACGGTAAGGGATTCCTTTGCATCGACTGCGGATGCGGGAATTTGACGAATCCGTATCGCCGACTGGCTTGTCTACGACTGGAAGACATGGCTGAATATTACGTCTAAAAGACGCCGCACGACTGTGCGGCGTTCCTTTTCCCCTCATTCAAAAATATTTTCAAAAAATCAAAAAAAGTTTGGATTTTCGCGTCCCAAAATCGCGATTTTTGTATAGTAGTATATGTAGAGAAAAAACGAGAGCGACCACAGAAAGCGAGTGAACACATGAGAGAATACCATAAAATCGAAACCGTTTTTGAGCGGAGCACCGACGGCGATAAGCGCCTGCAGTTTGGCAAGTTCCGCAATCCGACGGTCAAGTTTTTGAAAGACTTGCCGTGGCAGTTTACCGAGAAGCTGAACGGCACCAACACGCGCGTGTACTGGGATGGCCACAAGGTTTCCTACGGCGGCCGAACCGACCGTGCCCAGATGCCGGTGCCCCTGACGAACTACCTCGTCTCCGTGTTCGGCACGCAGGAAGCTGAGGAGTTGTTCGAGCAGACTTTCGGCGAGCGTGAGGTCATTTTGTTCGGCGAGGGCTATGGCCCCAAGATCCAGAACGGCGGCGCGTACCGAGATGATGTGTCCTTCATGCTGTTCGATGTAATGATCGGCGATAATTATCAGCCGCGCGAGATGGTCGAAAAAACCGCGAAGATGTTCGGCATTGACGTTGTTCCGATTGTCTGCGAGGGCACCATTCAGGACGGCATCGACTTCGTGACAAGTCATCCGAAGAGCACGATGGGCACCGCGATGATGGAAGGCGTTGTCGGACGACCGGCGGTTGAGCTGCGAGACCGCTGCGGTAACCGTGTGATCGTTAAGATCAAATGGAAAGACTTTAAGTATTTTGCTGGAAAGGAAGAATGAGTATGAGTGAAGAAGCAACCCTGAACCAGACGTTTCTGGAACGTTTTGACCGTAAGGAGACCTTCGACGAATGGGAACGCCAGATGATGGCTTGGGGCGAGGTTGGCACCGAAGTCGATAATATCGAGAACGGCAGTGGCCGATGGACAACGCATATGACAACGGTTTTCGAGATCGGCGGCCGATATTTCGCAATCGACTGGGATCGCGGACTTACTGAATGTCAGGAGAACGAATACTGGAATCAGCCTGTAGAAGTGACTAAACGCCAGTATGAAAAAACAATCGTGGTAACCGAGTGGGTTCCGATTGAGGAGAAGAATGATGAGAGACCCGGCGAGAATTGATGAGTTCTGCGACCGGCTGAAGATCGCATGGAAGAAGCTGCCGGACTGGCGCTTCGGCCAGTTCATGATGAACTGCTTGGGGGCTATGCACGCGCAAGGCCGCGACCCATTCTTCCCAGAAGAGCCGGAGATGATCGAGTTCATCGAAAAATACGCCAAAAAATACGGAGTCGGCGATTAAGTAAACTGGAGTTTCGCAAAAGGCAATAAGTACGGAGGATCGGAAATGAATGCAAGGAAAGAACGACAATACCTGATTTTTGAACTGGATGATGGCTCGACAGTTAAATATGACCTATCGACGGGTATCACCTATGGAAAACTTGGCAAGCCAGTGAAGGATCTCAAGACGCAGCTCCGCGGACTTGAGCTCGGCGACATAATCGACAGCTTCGAGGACGAGAAGTACCGAGCCTTCCTGAACTTTGTAGAAGGCTCTCAACGCATTCGGATTACGAATCCCGGAACATTACTGGAGCGAGCGGCTAAGATGAGCCGATTTGAGCAGTTCTTCTCGGCAGGCATCACGAGCATATCTTCTATCTACCGTAAATCCATTGGTGAAACGCCTAAATGGCTTTTGCGAGCTTGTATGCAGTATGGTTGGTTTTTAGATAATGATTTACTCGCAGCCTATTTAGCGATGCCAGATGCTTTTCAGACGGTTTGCAAGTTCGAGTATCAAACACTCGACAAGAAAAGACTGCCACAAATTATGAAATGTATTTGTGGTAGTTGGATGAACCCGAAATATAGTATTCAAGAACTGATCGAAGAACATGGATACACTGCCAAGGCGTTGTTTCAGTATATCGACCACTTAATGACCTATGAGGCCATAGAACATGAGGTCGGACTGCCCGGCGAAATCTTGGATTATGCCCGCATGATGCACGAAATCAGTCCCAAATTTGACAAATATCCGCGAAACTTTCTCACAACGCATCGGATTGCGTGCCGAAACTACAATCGGTTGAAGGAGCAGTTCGACGAGCAGAAATTCCAAGAACGGCGCGACCCGTCTCTGGAATGTAAGATTGGCCGGTACGTCTTCATTTACCCGAATACGCCGCAGGATATCAAGGATGAGGCAGTACAGCAGAACAACTGCGTAGCCTCGTATATCGACAGAGTTATCGACGGCCACTGTCACATTCTCTTTATGCGATACGCGGGATGCCCCGACCAGAGCTTGGTCACCATCGAGGTTCGCGGGAACAAAATCGTACAAGCTCTGCAGAGATACAACCAGCCAATGACAGAAGAACAGCGTCGAGCAGTCGATGCTTGGAATAAACGGTATGAAAACAAGGAGAAGGCAGCATGAATTTAGCAAAAGGAACACGAGTAAGAATGACCAAGCCGCTTCAGGAAGGCGACAAGGTCGGCGAGATTTACACCGTAGAACGCTCAAATGAGAGCGTCGTTGTCTTGACCAGAAGCCGTGAATATGAAGTAGACGACTTCATGGGCAGCGGCTTTGGAGTCGGTATCTGCGGTTACGGCGTAACTCCACAGGAGTTCTCCGAGCATTTCGAGGTTATCGGCATGGAAGAGCCGAAACAGCAGTCCGACGGCAAGGTAATTAACCTTGGTTTCACTGAGGAAGAGCTCGATGTTCTCTGGGCGAAGTCCGCTTCTTTCGAGCACTTCAAGGAGAAGCTGAAGTCTGCGGCTAAGGAAAAGGACAAGCCGACGAAGGGAAAGCGACAGTGGACTCCGTGGGCTACACATCCGCTTACTGGTTTCGCCTATTCGGTAAGCCATCCAGCGGGGAAGTCGGCAAAGGTTAAGGTCAAGTCCTGCGGTTTTGTCGGCATTGCGTCTTGCAATCCGGAAGATGTTTGGGATCTTGATCTCGGAATTGAACTGGCCGCCGCACGCGCAGAAGAAAAGAGAACCAGATTTTTAGCTACAAAGGCTGCAGATGATTATTTAGAGAAGATGGATGATCTTCGCTTCATTATGAACCGTATTTACAGAAGGGTGGGGAAATAATGGCTGACAAAACACAGTTTTTAAGCCCGGAGCAGCTCGCCAAGAATCGGGAAGAGTTCCTGCAGATCCTGCGTGACAATGTGAAGCGCGACGGTGTAGAGGATTTGATTCACTATCTGGAGAACAATGATTTCTTTACTGCTCCGTCTTCGACCAGATTTCACGGCAACTATGAAGGCGGCCTTTGTGAGCATTCGCTGAATGTTTATGATTGTCTGGTGGCTCTTCATCAGAAGTACGAAAAGTTCGAATACACAGACGAAACACTGGCGATCGCGGCTTTAATGCATGATTTATGCAAGTGCCTAACGTATAAGAAGCAGCCGGCCTTCCGCAAAGACGCAGACGGCCGCTGGGAGCAGTACATGTCATACAAGTTTGATGAGGTATTTCCGGGCGGTCATGGCGAGAAGTCGTGCTTCATCATTCAGCAGTTCATGAAGCTGACGCCCGATGAGTATCTGGCAATCCGATGGCACATGAACGGTTTTGACAGCGCCGTTAAGGGTGGCGACCGAGCAATGAACGCGGCAGCCGAGAAGTGTAAGCTCGTACCGATGCTTCAGCTAGCCGACATGGAAGCCAGTCACATGCTCGAAATCACCGTGGAGCACTGAGGTAAGACATGGTAAAGAAAGAAATCTTAGAAGCAGCTCCAGATAATCAGCTCATCCGCAACACTTTTATCAAGGCAGACAAGCTATTGGATTCTTACAAGAACCCCATTTGTTCTGTCTCTGGCGGTTCGGATAGTGATACAATGCTCGACTTGATTGAAAAGGTGAGAAACGGTCGCCCGGTCAAATATGTTTTTTACGACACCGGAATCGAGTATGAAGCCACTAAACGACACCTGAAATATCTCGAAGAAAAGTACGGCATTGAAATTGAGCGGCTGCGAGCTGTCAAACCGGTACCGCTCGGATGCCGAGATTACGGTATTCCGTTCATGTCGAAGCAGACTTCGATGTATATCAGCAGACTTCAAAAGCACGGATTCGAATGGCGGGACGAACCGTTTGACGAACTCATAAAGCGATATCCTAAATGCCAAAGTGCACTTCGCTGGTGGTGCAATAAATGGGGCGAGAAGAGTTCTTTTAATATCGACCGTAATAAAGCGCTTAAAGCATTTATGATTCAGAATCCGCCGGACTTCCCAATTTCGTATATGTGTTGCGAAGGTGCTAAAAAGAAAACAGCGAAGCTCATCGATCAGAAGTATGACTGCTGTTTGAAAATCATCGGAGAGCGGCGTGCGGAAGGCGGTATTCGCGCGTTGCGATATCATAGCTGTTTCGACCCCGTGGCTGAGGATTCAATTCCAACCTACCGTCCTCTGTTCTTCTGGGACGACGCTGATAAAAAGCAGTATAAAGAGCATTACGGTTTAGTCTATTCAGACTGCTACGAGGAGTGGCATATGACGAGAACCGGATGTGCAGGATGTCCGTTCGGAAGTCGTTTCGAAGAGGAACTTGAACTAATCAAGAAACATGAGCCTCGGCTCTATCAGGCAATAAACAATATTTTCGGGAAGTCCTATGAATACACAAGACGTTACCGGAAATTTAAGAATAAAAAGGAGTGACAAACATGGGTATCCCCAAGCACAAGCCAAGCGCGAAGCAGAAGTCTCGCGCAAAGTATCAGAGCGAGAACCGTCTCGCAAAGAATAAGGAGCGCCGCCAGAAGAAGCACGAGAAGCGTCTCGAGTATTTCAAGAAGCGCCGCGAAAAGAAGCAGGAGGCAGCTAAGTGAGCGAAGCAACAAAGAGCATTTTCCAGACGCTGTATGATGCAGATGTCACCAGAAAGGTAAAGAAGAAGAACGGTTTGTCGTACATCAGCTGGGCGGCCGCGTGGGCAGAAGTCAAGAAGCGTTATCCTGACGCGACCTATCATGTCTACACCTGTCAGCCGGAGCCGTATGAGGAAACCACCACAGAGTTCAAGGACGGCGTTCCGGTTATGTCCCGCACTGTCAAGCGCACGCCGCAGCCGCGCCCGTGGTTTGACGACGGCAAGAGCGCATGGGTTGAGGTCGGCGTGACAATCAATGGCATGGAAGCTAAGGAAACCTACGCCATTATGGATTTCAAGAACAACGCTGTGAAGGCCGAGCAGGTCACTTCCACTGACGCCAATAAGGCAAAGATGCGTGCTCTGGCTAAGGCTTGCGCACAGCTTGGACTCGGCTTGTTTATTTACGAGGGCGAGGATATGCCGGAGGGCGTCAAGAAGGAGCGTACCGGTCTGGCCGACGCTCGTAAGAAGGTCGTTTCCGCTGCGCAGGCAGCCGTTAAGAAGGGCGTTGACCGCGCCAAGATTTACGCGCTGATTGCCGAGAAGAACAACGGTAACGATTCGCCGACCGAAATCCCGACCATCGCACTTTGCACTGAAATCACCGCCGCAATTAAGGCAATGAAGTAAAACAACCAAGAAGGAGAAAAGAATTTGAACAAGATCGTAATTATTGGCCGCCTGACTCGCGACCCGGAGCTCAAGTCCACCAACGCAGGCACTTCCGTTTGCAACTTCTCTGTTGCTGTAGACCGTACTTACCGTGACAAGGAAGGCAATCGCCCGACCGACTTTTTCGACATTTCCGTTTTCGGCGCGACCGCTGAGTTCGTGGCCAAGTATTTCAAGAAGGGCAGCTCTATCGCTATTTCCGGTGCTATGGAGTCCCGTAAGTTTGTGGACAAGGACGGCAACAACCGCATTGCTTGGTCGCTTCATGCTGATGAGGTAAATTTCTGCGGCAGCAAGTCCGAGAACAACGGCGGCAACCAGAAGCCGAGTATTGACGAGGGCTATTCCGGCGACCCGGTTGAGTCCGACGACGTACTGTTTTAAGTGAGCGAATTCACCGAAAAGCTGAAGAATAGAGTCTGGAGCTGGTCTTCTGCGACGCAAGCGCACGAATGCCCCTACGGCTTCTATCTTCAGCGGCTCGCTGAGCCGAGGATTGAACAGGACGAAAACGTATTCGCCCAGTACGGCAGCCAGATGCACGAATGGCTCGAAATGGTGTTCAAAGGCATCATGCAGCCGGAGGAGCTTCTGGAATTATATCTTACCGATTACGATTCCAAGATCACGCTCAAGTGGCCGTTTAACCGATATGTGGATCTTGAGAAATCCTACTATGAGGACGGTCTCGCGTTCGCCCGTCATTTTAAGGGACTCTCGCCGAACTATGAAGTCATCGGTGTAGAGCTTGAGATGAAGGCGGAGATCGAAGGCTTCAAGGTCATCGGTTATATCGACCTGCTGGTCAAGAACAAAAAGACCGGCGAGTACATTGTCGTAGATCACAAGTCGAAGAAGAAGTTCGCCAGCAAAGCAGAGGAGAAGAAGTACCGCAAGCAGCTTGAGTTCTACGGCTACCTTGTTCATGAGAAGATGGGCGTCTGGCCGGCTTATACAGATCTCGACCTGTTTCGAGGGCAGAAGCATTACATCGAACCTTGCACAGCAGAGGACTGCATCGCGGCTAAGGATTATTTCATTGAGTCTGTAAAGACCGCCTGCGAGACCGAGGAGTGGTTGGACAAGCATTCCATCAAGGCGCGGGAGAACTTCAAGTCTGCCAAGGACGCGAAAAAGGCCGGGAAGGCCGACTTCTTCTGTGCTGAAATCTGCTCCGTGCGTTCTCATTGCCCGATGTCCTCCGCTTATGTGAAGCCGAAGAAAGAGAAAAAAAGTAAGAAAGCAGGTTAAATTTGAACGCAAACGTAAACGACATCAAGAGCGTAGAAAGCGAAGCCGGCGTTATTTCAACATTGTTCATTCATCCGGAATTCTGCTTCCATTCGGAAAACTTAAAGCCCCGCCATTTTACAGATCCGGAGAACGCCTGCCTCTATTATGCGATTACGGAACTTGCGAAGAACAACGTCGAAAAGGTTGATCCTTACAACCTTATGAACGTTCTAAACTCCAAGGAAAACATGAAAAAGTGGGCGGAAGAGTTCACTCCCGGCAAACTGAACGAGCTGATGGAGATGAGCCGTATGGTTGCCCGCAGCTCTGTTGCTGAGTATATGCTCGCAGTCAACAACGTGTTGGATAAGGCGTTCCGGCGCGATGCTTATAAAAAGCTCGCCGAGTGCCAGAACCTTTGCTTCAGTGAGAACGAAGACCATATAGAGGAAAAGATCTATAACATTCTGGACGGCGTGCTTATGGATTATTCCTCGACCAACGAGCTACCGGCTTATAAGGACGTCGTTGACGAACTCTGGCAGGAGATCGTAGACCGCCAGAATAATGGGATGGCCGGCGTGCCGTTCAAGTTTCCTGCACTGAACAACTACGTCCAGCTCGAAGCAGGCGAATTAGTCATCGTTGGCGCGAATGCTAAGCAGGGTAAAAGTATGTTTTTATTGAACGAGGCGGTCGACCTTTTGAAGCGAGACTACAGCGTTCTGTATCTGGACAGTGAGTTAAGCTCTCGAATGTTCACGCAGCGCCTTATGTCGAACCTAACCGGCATCGAATACAGCCGCATTCGCTCCGGCCAGTATACCGCCGAAGAGAATGACCGCCTTGAACGGGCGAGAAGTTGGCTCAAAACCAGAAAGTTCACCCACAAGTATATGCCGATCTTTGACCCGAATGGAATTTACGCGGCCGCGAAGAAGTCAATTCATTCGCAGGGGACGCAGGTTCTGATAGTAGATTATTTTAAGGGCGGCGGAAGCGGTGCTAGTGGAGGCGGCGTCGGTTCCGATGACGCATTCGCCACATACCAGCAGCTCGGGCGTCTGGTCGATATGGTTAAGAATGTTCTTTGCGGTGACATGGGACTGATTGGTCTCGGTGCCGCGCAGACAACCTCAACCGGTAAAATTGCCGACAGCGCAAAGATTGGTCGAAACGCTTCAACGATTCTCACCATCGAGAACAAAACCCCGCAGGAGATCAGCCAGGACGGAATCGAATGCGGCAACAAGAAGCTCCGCGTAGTTCTAAACCGTAACGGCGAACAGATGTCCTCCAATGAGTATATCGACCTCCAGTTCAACGGTAACCTTGTTTCCTACAAACAAGCTGCGAAACAGCACGACCCAAACGCCCCATATTAAAGGTAAGGAGTAATCATGGAAATCAGAGATGTGGTAGAACAAATTGATATCGTGGACTACATCTCCCAGTACCTCGATGTCGAGCGGCGCAGCGAGAACGAATACGTCGCGCTGTGTCCCTTCCATGACGAGAATACACCATCCTTCACGATTACGCGCTCCAAAGGGTTGTATTACTGCTTCGGCTGCGGAGCACGCGGCGATGTTGCCGACTTCGAGGTGTTGTACAACCACGTTTCTCTGCGAGAAGCGGTCAAACGACTCAAAGTCTACGCCGGAATCACAGAGGGTGTGTCACTGCCGTCCACCCATCTGGCGGCTGTACAGGCTCTCAAGAAGTACGCGCCGCGGAAAGAACAGAAAAATGTGTGTGAACCACACAAAATCCTAGGGGAAAATGTGATGGAACAGTACGAGTGGAGACCGGAGAAGTTTCAGTCTTGGCTTGATGAGGGTATCCCTCTCGACCAGATGAAGCGCTTCGGCTACCGCTATGATGCGTTGTCAAACCGGATCGTTCACCCGATTCGATTGCCCAACGGCCAGATTTTCAGTATCTGCGGACGCACGCTTGACCCCGATTTTAAGGAGAAAAAACTCCGCAAGTACACCTATCTCGTAAAGCTCGGAGCACTCGATACGCTGTTCGGGCTTTACGAAAACCGCGAAGCAATCCTCCGAAAAAAAGAGGTCATCCTGTTTGAGGGTGCGAAGTCCGTTCTCAAGGCGGCCGGCTACGGTTTCGATAACTGTTGTGCTGTACTGACCTCGCACATTAACCCTTACCAGACCAAGATTCTCCTGCAACTGGGTGTCCGTGTTGTCATCGCATTCGACGAGGAGGTTGACCCGCGACAGGATGGAGAAATCAAAAAGCTGAAACGCTTTTGCAGGGTGGATTGGGTTCGTAACCGTGACAACCTATTGGGCGAAAAGATGGCTCCCGTAGATAATGGAGCGGAAGTATGGAATGAATTGTATCAGAGAAGGGAGCGGCTATCATAGTTTTTCAGAACTATCATAAACACACAACCTACAGCAACACTCGCGTCAGCGACTCGGTCGTGACCTACGAGGATTACGCCAAGCGTGCCGTCGAGCTCGGGCATTCCATTCTGTCCAGCTGTGAGCATGGTTGGCAGGGGAGATATATCGAATGCCATGACCTCGCAAAGCAGTACGGTCTGAAGTTTCTCTTCGCCGCTGAGGCTTACTGGGTCTGGGATCGTCACGAAGAAGACCGTTCCAACTGCCACATTTGGATTGGCGCGAAGAATGAAAACGGTCGCGAATGGATTAACGAGGTTCTCAGTCAGGCGAACGAGGATGGTTTCTACTACCAGCCGCGACTGGATGAAGAGCTTCTCGACCTGCTTCCGGCGAGCGACGTTTGGATTACAACCGCCTGTGTTGCCGGATGGAAGTATCTCGGCGAAGAAGAAGAGCGACTCAAAGCTCTCTGGAAGAAGCTGTACGACAAACACGGCGACAACTTCATGTTTGAGGTGCAGTACCACCCCTCTGAGCGTCAGAAAGAGCTAAACCGTTACATTCTGAATCTGCGGAAAGAGATTCCCGCGCCGATTATTATGGGCTGCGACAGCCACTACATCGAAGCAAACGGCGCAGAGCTCCGCTCTGACTTCCTCGTTTCTAAAGAAGATCGCAAGGCTTACGACGATGAAGAAGAATGGTTCATGGATTATCCGGATGGCGACACTGCCGTCCAGCGGTTCCGTGAACAGGGTGTCTTGACAGAAGCTGAGATCACGGAGGCAATCGACCGGACAAACTGTTTCCTCGAAGTAGAGGAGTACGAGTGCGATATTTTCGACGACAGCCTGAAGCTGTTCTCGCTCCACCCAGATTGGACGCAAGAGCAGAAAAATGCCGAGTATCTTCGTCTGGTCGATGAAGGCTGGCAGAACTACAAGGCCGAGGTTGCCCCGGATCTGCTTTCAAAATATGAAAAAGAGATCAAATCCGAAACCGACACGGTTGTTGAGTGCCACATGGCAGACTACTTCATTGATAACTACCACGTTATCAGGCGAGGAAAAGAGCTCGGCGGCCACTTGACTAACACTGGTCGAGGAAGTGCGGTTAGCTTCTTCACCAACAAGCTGCTCGGATTTACTGAGGTTGACCGAATTGCAGCGAAGGTAAAGATGTATCCTGAACGCTTTATGACTGCGACTCGTATCCTTGAAACCCACAGTTTGCCGGATATCGACTTCAATGTGGCTGAACAGGACATCTTTGCGGAAGGTCAGGCGCAGGTCTGCGGGCGTGATCATGCGGTTCAGATGCTTGCTTACGGCACGCAAAAAGCGTCAGCTGCGTGGAAAATGTTTGCGAAGTCGCAGAACATCGACTTTGCCACGGCGAATGAAGTGTCCGCCCAGATTAAACGATATGAGAATAAGCTCCATACCGTTGATGAGGAAGAGAAGGACACCATCGACATTATGGACTACATCGACAAGCGATTCCATGACGTCTATCTCCGCTCAACCGAGTATCAGGGCATCATCACCAGCTGGTCACCGGCACCGTGCGCGTTCCTGCTGTATCAGGGCAGTATCCGCCGCAAGATTGGTCTTGTAAAGATCAAAGACAGAATCTGCTGTGCAATGGATGGTCACTGGGCGGAGAAGAATCACTTTCTGAAGAATGACTTGCTCCGTGTTGCCGTGGTCGACCTTATCAATAAAGGGTACACTCGTGCCGGTCTTAAAGTCCCGACCGTGAATGAACTGCTCGCTATGTGCCCGCCGGAAGATCCCGTGTGGGATATTTACCGCAAGGGATGCACACTCGGTATCAATCAGGTTGAGCAGCCGGGAACCGCCAGTCGAGTAGGCGTTTACGCGCCGACCAATATTTCCGAGCTTTGCGCGTTCATCGCCGCAATTCGTCCGGGTTTCAAATCGATGTATAAGATTTTCGAAAGCCGGCAGGACTTCTCGTATGACGTTAAGCCGTTCGACGACCTGCTTCGTACGGAAGAGCTACCGCAGTCGTTCTGCTTGTATCAAGAACAGCAGATGGCGGTGCTGAACTATGCAGGGTTCCCGATGTCTGAATGTTACGCGGCGATTAAGAACATTGCCAAGAAACGTAAAGAGAAAGTTCTTGCTTATCATGAGCGATTTATCAATGCATTCTCCAAACGACTGGTCGAACAGGAAAACATCAATAAAACTGATGCCGCCGAAAAGGCTAAAAATGTTTGGAAAATCATCGAAGATGCTGCCCAGTATGCGTTTAATAGTAGTCATTCGTACAGTGTTTCTTTGGACTCCCTTTACGGTGCATGGCTCAAACAGCATCATCCTCTCGCGTTCTATGAAACCTTCATGCGTATCATGGACGAAAAAGGCGACAAGGACAAGCTCGCCGCCGCCAAGGATGAAGCCGAAAGCTACTTCAATATCAAGTTCCCGCCGTTCAAATTCGGTCAGGATAACCGCAAGGTAACCGCCGACGAAGAGAACAACGCAATCAGCAACGCGCTGACTTCTATCAAGGGATTCAATAAGGCCGCCGCCGTTGCTCTTTATGAGATCGGACAGGAGCCGCCGAAGTACCTTTCCGACGTTCTTCTGGCTCTCCGACCAAAGAGCATTATGAAGTCCACCACCGAACCGCTGGCTCAAATCAGCTATTTCTCAAGCTACGGCAACGACCGAGAGGTTCTAAACATCATTGCTCTGTGCGAGGAGTTCGGGTACGGCGCAAAAGCATCCATGCCGCGAGAGCGCGTTGATAACAGCTTTCTGGCTGATATTGTACCGAAGTACGCCGACGGTCTCAAGAAGGACGGCCAGCCAGCGACAAGATATACGTTCACGAGCCTGCAGATGAGTGCCTTGAAAGACGAAAAAAAGCAGCTCGCGGCCGCTCTTAAAAAGAACCCAACACCGGAACTGGAAGAACAGCTTATCGCTGTCGAGCAGGAAATTGCTGAGGAACTGAAGCGAATCGTCGCTCAGGCGCTCCGCGAATGTGAAGACCGCGTACTGGCGGCAGGCATCGAAGACCTTCCGTTCCGCGTGAAGATTGAGAACCAGCAGGAAATTCTCGGGTATGTGGACATCCGGACAGGCAAGGAAGAAGACCGCAGACTTGTTCTCGTGTCGGATTTCCGGCCACTTTTGAGTAAAGACACCGGAAAACCGTGGGGTTATGCTTGCTTTACACAGTCACTTGGTTCTGGTAAGCGCATTCGATTGACGCTTCGATCACGGCAGTACGACCAGAATCCAATCAAAAACGGCAGCATCATTTACGTTGACCGATGCACGAAGAATAAATCCGGCTATTGGTATCTTGACCAGTATCATCTGGTCGGCTGAGGAGGAAGACATGATTAAGCGACACATTGTAGAAATCACTGAGGAATTAGATAAGGATGGGAAGGTTGTCTCTCGAACGACGATCACCACGGATGAGACAGACGACAACCATTACGGAAGTTATTATCCACCGATTACGCAGAATCCGTGCTACGCGGAAACGCCGGAGGACTCAAAGTACGCCGTATGATTCCTAAATTCCCGAACCCTAAGAATCCACGAGATCCCGACTATGTTCCGGAGATTATCGGTCATTGTGAAAACTGCGGCAATGAGTTATCTCCGGATTGGGAGCTCTGGAAAGATAAAGACAGCAACCTGTTTTGCTGCGAAGAATGTGCCATCTCGTATAATGGCATCCGCGAAATCGACGACTTGTTTTGAGGTGAAGTGAATGAATGACGTAGTTAAAATGCCGCCAGAGAAAGAAAAATCTCCCGCCGAGCAGATTAGTGAGGAGTTTAAGGCTCAATTGGAACTTCAGTTCCGCAGAGGATTATATACGGGCGTCAGTGCCGTGACCGGCGCTGTCAACCAAGAGATTTCCACCTTGGCGAAAAAGCCTAATAAGCGCCTCGTGGATTATCAGACGGCCTTGGCTAAGATTAGCCGTCTGTGTTCCACGAAACTTAACAACCCTGATAAGCACAAGGAGTGATGAGAATGGAAGAAATGTCAAAGACCGCGATGGAAACCATCGTAGACTACAACCAGCAGGACGATACAGCGCATGTGTTCACCTATGACCCTGCGCTCCAGAAGAAGATGGACAAGCTCTGCGCCGATCATCCCGAAGAGGTTTGTATGACCGTTGAGTGCAATGGTTCCAAGAACTACACGTTCCCAAAGAGCTGGCTCAAAATTACCGCACCGCGTAAGAAGAAGGTGACCGCATGAACGTAAAGTTACTCGCTTGGACACCAATGCCGGAACTTGTTGTCGCGGCGGCCGGCAAGGGTTGTTACTCTTCCGGCACGGCTGCGGATATTCTGGAGAACATTACTCCGGAACAGGCGGCAAAGTTCATCCGACAGATCAAGCGCTCCGGCCATACTTCTGTTTTGGAGCATGCATCCTTCACGTTCGGTATTGACGGTGTATCTCGCTCTCTGCTTGCACAGATTACGCGCCATCGAATCGCATCCTTCTCAGTGCAGAGTCAGCGCTATGTCAATATGGCAAAGCCGGAGTTCGTGATGCCGGAGGCTGTAAAGAATAATCTGGCCGCAAAACTGATGTTCGAGAACTGCATGGAGACGATCAGAGCGACCTACAGCGACATTCACGCAACGCTCATGAGCGAAAAGCTCCGTGAGAAGTACGCGCAGTACGCAATCGGCGACTTTAACATTGAGTTCCGCAACAACGGCCAGTTCTTTTATCTGCAGTTGGACGCCATTATGGAGCAGAAGAAGAACGAGGATGAAGCACTGTATAAACAGTACAAGAAGGATCGCTCGGCGGCTGAAAAATACGCTAACGAGAATGCCCGCTGCGTGCTCCCAAATGCCGCAGGAACGTTGTTCTCTGTAACCATGAATGCACGCGAATTGCTCAGTTTCTTCGCTCTACGGTGCTGTAATCGCGCACAGGACGAGATCAGAGAGCTGGCGGAGCAAATGTTAGTTTTATGCCAGAAGGTTGCGCCGACTATCTTTGAAAACGCCGGTGCACCGTGTGTTTCCGGCTCTTGTCCCGAGGGTGTCATGACATGTGGACATCCGAAGACCCGCCAGAAGGGAGAATAAGTTGGCACATATCATCATTGTAAATGGGCCCGCGAGAAGCGGAAAGGACACATTTTGTTCTTTGTGCCGAGACCGGGCTTATTTCTACGATATGCTGATCGCACAGATCAGCTCTGTAGATATCATCAAGGAAGTCGCTCGACGGCTTGGTTGGAACGGTGAGAAGGACGACAAGTCCAGAAAGTTCTTGTCCGACCTGAAAGACCTGTCGACACAGTATTCCGACGCGCCGCTTGAGTATCTGACCAAGGAATTCAATCGGGTGAAGGATCACGACAACGTCATGCTGTTCATGCACATTCGTGAACCGGAGGAGATTCAGCGTGCCAAGGAACGTTTTGACGCTCTGACGCTGTTGATTAAGCGACCGGGTTACGAGCCAATCCAGAGCAACCACGCCGACCGTGATGTTGACCAGTTCGATTACGATTATACGATTGTCAACAACGGCACGATGCAGGACTTGGAGCAGCAGGCCAGCGATTTCATCGAAAAAGTAAAGGGCGGCTACTTTGAAAAGCGCCGCGAGGAAGTTAAGTAAGAGGGGTGCCTATGCTAAAAATCCAGAAGAAAGATGGTTCTATCGAAGCGTTCTCCAGTCAAAAGATCGTTTCTGCGATTCGTAAGTCCGCTAATCGTGCTATGTATGACCTGTCCGATGAACAATGCCGCCGCGTTGTTGATTTGACGTTGGCTCACCTTGCAGAGCATGGCGGGGACGTTGCTCCGGTCGCGAACGTACACAATGCGGTCGAGAGAGCTCTGGACGATGTAGCTCCAGATGTGGCCAAGTGTTATCGTGATTACCGCAATTATAAGCAGGATTTTGTCCATATGCTCGATGACGTATACCGCAAGAGTCAGGCAATCCGCTATATCGGCGACCGAAACAATGCCAACACAGATTCCGCTCTGGTTCCGACGCAGCGCAGCTTGATTTACAATGAGCTGTCCAGTGCGTTATATAAGAAGTTCTTCTTGAACCGAGAAGAGCGCGAGGCTATGAAAGACGGTTACATCTACATTCATGACCGATCTGCGCGACTTGACACGATGAATTGCTGCCTTTTCGACATGGAGAACGTCCTAACTGGCGGCTTTGAGATGGGCAATGTCTGGTACAACGAGCCAAAGACGCTTGACGTGGCGTTCGATGTTATCTCTGATGTTGCAATCAGCGCGGCTGCTTGTCAGTACGGCGGCTTCACTATTCCTGAAGTGGACAAAATTCTGGCACCGTATGCTGAAAAGTCCTACCGCAAATATTATCAGGAATACATGGACATCGTGAAAGATGAAAACGCCACTGAAGTCGCTGACGCATACGCGGCCAAGAAGGTAGCACGAGATATGGAGCAGGGATTCCAGTCTTGGGAATATCGTTTCAACACGGTTGGTTCCAGTCGCGGCGACTATCCGTTCATTGCGGTTTCGTTCGGTCTTGACAATTCTCGCTTTGGCCGAATGGCATCTATGACTTGTATGAACGTTCGAGCAGGCGGACAGGGAGCTGCTGGACATAAGAAACCTGTGTTGTTCCCGAAACTGACGTTCCTTTATGACGAGGAGCTTCATGGCGAGGGGAAACCGATGGAAGATGTCTTTGAGTGCGGAGTAGATTGCAGTACCAAGGCCATGTATCCAGATTTCCTTTCGTTGACCGGCGAGGGTTATATTCCTTCTATGTATAAGAAGTATGGCCGCGTCGTGTCGCTCATGGGTTGAGAAAGCACCGTAGCCCATGTAAAATTCCGCGAACCTGCAAATGCAGGGTGTGAGGACGGCGTTTAGTGCGAGTAGGAAATGACTCGTTAACGTCCTTGCTAACAGGGAAGGCTTGTGAAAGCAAGATAATCGCTGTGCTAAGCATAATCGGATTCTCTAAAAGAAAGAAGGTGAAAAAATGTATCAATACAAAGGATTCTTGGTTGATGATGATTTCAATATTTACAGCGCTCGTACCGGCTTAAAGTTGACTCCCAGCAAGGGATCGGATGGTTATATGCAGGTTCAGTATAGAGACGCTAATCAGAAAAGCGTGCACGAGCGAGTACATGTGATTTACGCTCATGTATTCATCCCTAATCCCAATGGTTATAAATATGTGAATCACAAAGACAGCGACAAGACTAATAATGAATTGAGCAATCTGGAATGGTGCACTAATTCATAGAATGTCAAGCACGGCTGGCACAGTGGCAATAGAACCCATAAAAACCGAACCAAGGTCGTAGTAACATTCCCGACCGGAGAGACAGAATACTTCTCGTCTATTAGAGAGGTTGGCTCGGTTTTGAATTTGGACAGACATAAAGTTGCCCGCATCTTAAAGGGTGAGATGAGAAATAATTACCCGTACCAATTCGATTATGCAATGTGAAACGACTACCGAAAGGGTATCTGAGGTGAAAGTAGGGTTGCCTCAGAGAGTAACCGAGTAGGGTACACAGTAGGTGAAAATCCTGCTGTGGAAGCGTGGAAAGCTGACCTAACAGCTATGATATAGTCTGAGCGGTATAGTCCGCTTGTGCAGAGCTTCGCTCTCGCCTTGGTTTGAAAGGGGAGGAGAGCACCCAGAAGACGAGAACGACAAGCCCGTCTTCGTTGGTCGATTTAACCTCGGCGCAATTTCTCTTCATCTGCCAATGATTTTGGCAAAGTCCCGTCAGGAGAACCGTGATTTCTACGAAGTGCTTGACTACTACCTCGAGATGGTTCGAAATCTCCATAAGAAGACCTACGATTATCTGGCCGAGAAGAAGGCTTCTACCAATCCACTTGGTTTCTGTCAGGGAGGCTTCCTTGGCGGTCATCTTGAACCAGAGGAGAAGATTGGCAAGCTGCTCCCGCCAATGACCGCATCGTTCGGCATTACTGCTTTGAATGAATTGCAGGAGCTGTATAACGGCAAGTCTATCGTCGAGGATGGCGCGTTCGCGCTGGAAGTGATGCAGTACATCAACAAGAAGGCCGAGGAGTTCAAAAAGGCAGACCACATTCTGTATGCTCTCTACGGAACGCCGGCCGAGTCCCTTTGTGGATTGCAGATTGAACAGTTCCGCAAAAAGTATGGCATCGTAAAGGGCGTATCCGACCGACCGTATGTATCGAACAGCTTCCATTGCGGCGTTTGGGAGAACATCACTCCGCCGCAGAAGCAGGATCTCGAAAATCGCTTCTGGGATTTGTTCAATGGCGGCAAAATCCAGTATTGTCGATACCCGGTATCTTACAACAAAGGTGCCCTCCGTTCGCTGATTCGCCGAGCGATGAAACTGGGATTCTACGAAGGCGTAAATCTGTCGTTGGCGTACTGCGAGAAGTGCGGGTATGAACAGCTCGATATGGATGTCTGCCCGAAGTGCGGATCGACTGACGTCACAAAGATTGATAGGATGAATGGCTATCTTGGTTATACTCGTGTTCACGGCAAGACACGATACAACGACGCCAAGAACGCAGAAATCAAAGACCGTGTCAGCATGTAAGAGGTGAAACATGAATTATCATAATATTACCAAGGATGACATGCTGAACGGAACCGGCCTGCGTGTCGTATTATGGGTATCGGGGTGCGCTCATGCGTGCCCCGGATGCCAGAACCCACAGACGTGGGAACAGATGTCTGGTATCCCATTTGACAAAGAAGCGATGGACGAGATTCGTGTAGAGCTTCAGAAAGATTATATTGACGGAATTACACTGTCTGGCGGCGACCCTCTGTTCCCGGGTAATCGTGGAGCGGTAACTCGCTTGCTCCAGACAATCCGTGAAGAGTTTCCGGATAAGACCATTTGGCTGTATACTGGCTATTCTTATGAGCAGGTTTGCACTTTACCTGCTGTGGAACTGGCCGACGTCATTGTCGATGGAGAATATCTGGAGGCCAAAAGAGACGTAAACGCGCCGTGGGTCGGAAGTACCAACCAGCGCGTAATTGACATTAAAAAGACCGCGACGAGCGGGAAAATCACCTTGTGGGAGGACAAACATTGTATTTAACCATAGCAGAATTTGACACCGTGAGCTTTCCGCAGTTCACGGCAGACGTAAAAAAATGCAACCCGCTCATCTCAGAGGATTGCATCGAAGATATGTGGCGCGACCTCGTTTTCCCTGATCGCGCGACCGAAGGCAGTGCGGGTTATGACTTCCGTGTGCCGTATGACATCATCCTTGAACCGGGCGAGTCGGCGCTGATTCCGACCGGCATGCGCTGCCAGATCGAAGAAGGCTGGGTGCTGCTGATTTTCCCGCGTTCCAGTATGGGTTTCAAGTATCGCATGCAGTTGGACAACTCCACAGGCGTTATTGATAGTGATTACTATTTCGCCGAGAACGAAGGCCACATCATGGCAAAAATCACGAACGACAGCCGCGAAAGTAAGACAATGCACCTGCGAGCGGGCGACCGATTCATGCAGGGCGTGTTCGTTCCTTACGGCGTCACGGTTGATGACGAGCCAAGAGGGAAGAGAACCGGCGGCCTTGGTTCCACTGGCAATTAAAAAAGAGACACCGAGGTACCGTCTCGACGTCTCAGTGGCAGCCAGTTACTTGTTGCCAAAGAACTTTCGCTCAATCCAGAACCATGCACCCGCCGAAGCGATGCCGATCATGAACTGAACTACTATCAGTTGCAGTGACATGAGTTTCCTCCTTTCGAAAAAGGAGAATAGCAAGTTGATCCGTATTTCCAAAGGCCGCCAACGGCATTATACCGCAGTGGATAGTGAATAGTCAAATAAAAAGAGCCAGCTCACCAACAAATACAACAACGTGCTCGCGACGGCTTTAGAGATCGCGAACAACAAAGAACAGCGATTCAAGAAGAAAAAGGAGCGGCTTTGCCGCTCCAAGCACCGAAGAGACTTCAGGTAAGCTGTTCAATGAAGAATTTCAGCGCGTCCCAAAGGGCGGCCGCAAGCACTCCATACGCTACCGTAGCAGCGGAACAGCGAACCTTAGATCGGAAATCTCTCATATTAACCTCCTTTTACAGAAGGCGACGCAGTCGTTGTGGGACTGCGAAAACCCGCCGAATTGCGGGTGATTCTGGTGGTGCAATACCAATCATACCGCATTTTCTAAAATTCGTCAAGGTTCGCTGTATCCGTAAAAAAAAGGCACCCGAAAAGGGTGCCTCACCTATTGGGATGGATATACCACGCGCCCTCGGGCGTTTTCCAAACCTTCGTCCGATGGTTGCCGATTTTAACCCCGTACTCGGTGGCACGAAGGTCTTTATTGAACATGCAGCCAGTAACAAGGCGTACACGATAGCCTTTGTTGAGATAAGTTATCAGCTCTGGTTGTGATGTGTGCGGATTGAGTTTCACACTGACTTCGGCAAAACCTGCACGCTGTCCAATTGGCGGCAGAGTAACCGGAGAATACTTTGCATACGCGGCGTTGCCGCTGATGGGGTCGTACATAGTATCACCTCAAACCCATTATAGAACAAATGTTCGATAAAATCAAGCGTACAATTAAATAAAGGTTTGGGGCGCTTCGCACCCCATTTTTTTCGAATTATTGTAAACCTTATAAAAGTATGCTATTATAAAGAAAGGTTCTAATAGATGAAAACTTATAAATTGCTGACTGCCGATGAAGTGTCCAAGTCATTAGGCGTTTCGGTGTCCTATGCTTATAAGATTATCCGCCAGTTGAATGATGAGCTCCAAGAACAAGGGTATCTTACAATACATGGGAAAATCGATTCGTCATATTTTCAGAAGCGGTTCTTCCCCTCTTTTGGGAAGGAGGATATTTATGCCTCAGTATAAGTACACTACAAAAAAAGGAGTGAAGTGGTACTCAAAGTTCAACTATCTCGATGCTCAAACTAATAAGTTTGTAACTACGCTGAAACGCGGATTTTCATCAAAACGAGAGGCGAGAGCGTTTGAAGAAAAATTTTTGGATGAACTAGATTCTCGGTCTCAGCCTTCGACAACGCATACCGTAACGGATATTTATAATGAATATCTTTCTTCGTTTAAGCGATCAGATATGAAGCAGTCTACTCTTCAGACCAAACACAACATATTTGCCAGCCATATCGCTCCGTATTTTGAAGGCATTCCGGTTGAAGAAATTACAGCCGCAGACATCGCCGCATGGCAGAAAAAGGTCAAGGAAACAAAAAAGTCAAACGGCCAGCCGCTTTCTCCGGCTTATCTGCGAACGGTACAATCTCAGCTCAACGCTTTGATAAACTATGCAAGTGGCAAAGGGTATATTTCTATCAACCCTCTGGTTGACATCAAGAACATGGGAGTGAAAGGCAGACGACTTCTTTTCTGGAGTTACGAAGAATATGAAAAGTTTGCATATGAAGCTATGAATTTTCCAGCTTATTATTATGCTTACGAAGTCTTATATTGGTGCGGCATTCGAGAAGGCGAATTACTCGCTCTCACGCGCGAAGATATAGACTTAGACAATCAAACGATTCGCATCAATAAGACATATAGCCGAGTTGGACGAAAAGACATTATCACAACTCCTAAAACACAAAGCTCCGTAAGAACGATTAGCATTCCTCGATTTCTTTGTGATGAATTGACGGAATACTTTGCAATGAAGTATGATTTAACGCCAGACCAACGCATCTTTGTCTTTACAAAGCACGGATTATCGAGCAATTTCCATTCTTTGATTGCAAAAGCTAATGTCCCAGATATGCCAATCCACGGATTGAGACATTCTCATGTGTCCCTTCTTATCAGTAAACAATATAACATTTTTGAAATTTCAAAACGTATTGGCCATAAATCCATCAGTACAACACAAGATATTTACGGACATTTGTTTGACAATGTTCAAAAAGCTATTGCGGACGATCTCAATTCAATGAGGAGTGTTAGAACGGATGTCTAAGAAAAACTGTGATAGAGACGGGCGCGTGAGGACAAAAACATGTGCGTTTCGCGTTTCACCCAAAGAATATGAACAGATCGAACTGGCTGTTTCTCTCAGTGGAATGATGAAACAAGATTACCTTCTAAACAAGGCGCTTGATCGGCAATTTGTCATCCAAGGTAATTGTAAGGTTCACCGAGCTGTTTGCGATAGACTCGACGCTTTGTTGGTGAAGCTACAAGCATTAAACGACCTGAACGGATACAATGACTATTTATCCGCTGATATAAAAATGATTGCTCAGCTAATAAAGCAACTGTATTCGTCGGGCGACAGTGAATAACTTCTTCTTTTTTGATACATTTTTTGATACAAAAAAATGTGTACTCAGAATAACATGGATAATACAAATAATATACCACAAAATATAGAATATATGTGCGTATGGACACCACAAGATATATTCTTGAAATTGAGTGGGAATAACCTTCTCTGGCTAACACCTCTTAAAAAGTGACCATATATCTAAGGATTTGGGCATTTTGAAAAACGTCAAAAATTTTTTGATACATTTTTGATACATGTCAGTAATTTACATCTATTAACAAGACCTAAAAATCCCCGCCTGTTTTTGATTGCAGGCGGGTTTTTTTATGAATGGATATGCACAAAAAGTGGATAATATTCGTAAAAAATGGGGCGCGTTTGCGCCCCAAAACTTACTTCATATCCTTGAACCGGTACAAGAACTGAACCATCTGCTCTCTCGTGCAGAAGCTCTTGTAGTTCTTATTGCCCTTGTCATCGCCCTTAATCAGGCCGATGCCTTCAGCCCACTTACGAGCAGTCTCAGACCAAGAGCTCGGCTGCTGCTTAGCAAGGCCGGCCAGATAAGTATCCATCATCTTGTTAAACTGTTCCTGAGTCACTTCTTCTTCCTCCTTTACCGGCACGTTGTAAGTGCCATTCATAGCCTTCACGATCAGCGGCTTCAAGTTCTTGTCGTAGCTTGCGCGGGTGTTACCGCCGAAGAAAGCGGTGCCCGGGCAAGTCTTGCAGGAACGCCCAGCGATATAAGTACCAAGCGGGCTGCCGCTATCCGTCCACCACGCATGATAGGTGATACCGGTCTCCGGCGAGAGCTTGAACTTCTTCAGAAGAGCCGCGGCCATGCGAACGATAACATCCTTCTGGGCAGCATTCATCTTGTCGCCACCAACGTCGAAGTTGCCAAGGTTCTCAATGCAGATGCCGTTCGTGTTTGCTCCACGACAACCGGCCGGCGCGACGTTCATCGAACGACCAGTGCAGATCATACCATCAGGAAATACCGTGAAGTTCTGCGCAATGTCAGCGTAGCCTGCACTGTTCACATGATAGTCGCGCATGTTCTTCTGCAGCTGGAGGTGATTCGAGCCGTTGAACTGCTTATAGCAGGGAGACCAAGTGTGATGCTCCTGAATTACGGTGATCCTGCGAGTGACCTTCTGCTGGATCAGCCAAGTCTCAAACTCGCCAATCGTCATGAGCGTAAAGCCATACTGGGTCTTCATACGGTCTCTACCTCCTGTTCGGTCGTGCCATTTACAACCTTGGACATATCACAGAGACTGTCGATCATCTTGGACAGCGTGTCCTCGTCTACAGGGTAATTGATGTAGTCAGCTGAAGCCTTAACCATAGCCATGACCCATTCTTTTCTGGTTGCGCCGTCGTCGAACTTCTTCTCTGCCTGTTCCATCAGAGACATAACGAGGCCGAGCAGGTTCGCCCAGTTCTTTTCCTTGGTCGCGGTCTTAACATACTCCACCAGCTTTACAGCAAGCGGGATGCAGGTTGCCAGACCGGTAAGAATAGCCACAATGAGCTGTACAATCTGATTAGTATCCATAATTGCCTCCTTTCGGGCATAAAATATACTTAAAAGTTATCAGCAGTCGCGGTCGTCGTTCTCATATCCGAAGTCGGTATCCGGATAAGAAACTGGCGGCGCGATCTCAATTTTTTTAATGTTCTCCTTGCCGCTTTTGCTCTGATAGAAGCTGACGCTCGTACCATATGCCGCCCAGACAGCGGAAATAAAGGTCGTCAGATAGGGGAGAGACCCTGTGTAGTCCAACTCAATCGCCCGTCCGACAAACCCCAAAACCCTGTGCGACACATAAGCCACGAGTACGGTTTCAAAGACCAGAATCAGTTTGGAGAACTCGAGCTTACGCTTTTTTCTTCTTTTGCGAGCCATGACAGCTCCTTTCGCGTTTTATTGAAAATTGGTAAAGAAAAAGCCGGGAAGCCCCGGCTTATCTTTTAAGATGCTGTGCTCATCAGGATAACCACAACAGGGATGTCTACGGTCGGAACAGTGCCATCCGCAGTCATCGTCAGCGAATTTGCAGCCTGACCGGTAGCACGCAGAGATGCTTTCTTAGCAGCTTTCAAAGCGGCCGCCGAGATATTCTGCGTCAGACTGATCACGCCGTTCTGGCTAGCAGCCAATCCTTTAATCGTCAGAGCCTGCGTCTTATTGCTCCAAGCAGCCGCCGACAGGTTAGTGAATACCGCCTCTGTCTCATAACCGGGGGTG